>Ga0366771_1075_pt1 | contig 14210 bp, 14 predicted proteins | sample BONcelN113001C10_FD_207080 | JGI IMG/M metagenome (GOLD analysis project Ga0366771, IMG submission 207080) | Enriched cells from coal bed in the Powder River Basin, Montana, United States - BONCAT cells N11 rep2 HSBNCT.N11.300.1.C10 ...
CCCGAAGAGATACTTGTTTACAGGACCTTAAGGCTTATTTTACAGCCCATAGTGGAAAATGCCATAATCCATGGCCTGGAGCCCAAAATTGGTGCGGGAACAATAACAGTTTCTGCACAATTATGTGAGGGTGACATCTTGTTCAGGATTTCCGACGATGGATTAGGGATGAAAAGCAATGATCTGATTCATACAAACAGGGAATTGCAGAAGGACAGATCGGGTGAAAATGCCATTATTGGACAGAAAATGGGTATTTACAATGTAAATGCGAGACTGAGAATGCATATAAAATATGATATTTTCCTCAGAGCATTGCTGTCTTTTATAAATTCATTTATGGGAATCAGGGTTACCGTTTTCCAATTACTGTATGTCGAGGTAGAGGAAACCATTAGAAAGGGTTTATCCTTAATCATTATCCTCTGATTGCTGCTTGTCTGTGAAGAAACAAATTTATCCAGCTCTCCGCCTTTAACGATTTCGGAATAATATTCATTAGCCATGGCTTTGTTGTTGGAGAATTGAAGATTTCCCTTTTCATCCGTTATGAAGACCATGCTCTCATTGCCCAGCTCAATACTGCCTATAATCTTTTCCAGCGCCTTGATATTCTCCTCAAGCAGCACCACACCCAGAAGTTTGCCGTCAGGGGTACTTCTAATGGCCCGGGCAACAAGAAAGGTGTCGGTTATTTTGGATTCGCCTACAATAGTGTTTACACCAATCAGTGCCATTTTTCCGTTCAATTCCACAACCTGTTTAAACCATGGCTGTTCTTTGATATCTCCGGAAAAATTGATCTCCTGACGGTTATTGAAGGATTTTACAAAGTGAAACTTCAGCAAGCCGTCAGCAGTAACCAGATAAACATCGCCGATATTTTCCTTTGATAATACGACGGTAAGGAATGTCTCGTGAATAATATTGTCATTCCGGACAATCTCTTCATAGGTCAGGTTTTTATTGCCCTTTAAGGAATCCTGGATATACTGGTTGTAATATGTGATGAAGGATATTCTGTCCAGCTCGTAAATGTCTCTGTCAAGATTGTTGAGTATTTGATTGGATAGCTGCTGCAAATATAGAGAGGATTTCATCTCAATTATTTCCGCAGACTTGGTAAAGGACAGGAAACCCAGTATCAGTATGGAAACTGCTACAACAAAAAAATAAGTGAAAAACAGCTTCAGCCTTATGGTATTGAACATCGAAAATCGACCGGTGTCTCCTTGCCCTATAGTTGCCATTTATATACACAGCCTTTTTACTAAGATTTTACCGCACCCGCCGATATTCCCTTGTAGAAATATTTCTGCAGGAACAGGAACAAAACTACAAGTGGCAGGGATGCAAATGTAATGGTAGTAAAAACTCCGCCTATATCATTGCCGTATTGACCCCTGAAGCTGATAATCATTACAGGCAGCGTCCTCTTGGTACTGTCTCTGATGATGAGCAAAGGCCCCAGAAAGTCATTCCACACTGCAATAAGAGTAGTTATCACTACAGTGGCCGTTGCCGGCTTCAGCAGCGGAAATACCACCTTCCAGAACACACCGTAATAAGTGCAGCCGTCAATTATTGCAGCTTCTTCAAGCGCGGCAGGAACGGTTTTGATAAAGTTCTTGTATACGAAAACCGTAACAGCCAGATTGAAGGCAATCTCACAGGCGATCAATGCAACCCTTGTATTCATGATACCAAAAGATTTGATCAATTGAAATAGCGGTAATATGGAAAATTGCATGGGTAGCATTATTCCAAGGGTAATATAAACATAAATATAGCTAAAGAGCTTATCCTTTCTTCTGCCAAGCGGAAACGAGGCCATGCTCCCAAAAATAACCAGCAGGGTTATGGATATGCTTGTAACAATGACACTGTTTAAAAGCGTCATTGGAAACTGGCCTTTTGTCATTACCTTTACAATATTATCAAAGTATAATGAGCTGGGCAGTGCAATCCAGTCGGCCATTTCCATAGGGGTTTTGAAAACATTTATAACCATTACCATAAGCGGATATGCCGCAATTAATGTTATTAACAGCATGATTATTTCAAAACCAACCGTTTGTAATTTCTGCCATTTGCTAAGCATTATTGTTCTATCTCCCTCTTTTTGAAAAATTTCAGCTGCAGCAAGGAAACAGCAAAAGTGATAACAAGAAGTATCAGACTAAGAGCACTGCCTACAGCCATCTGCTGATTTTCAAAGCCAAGGTTGTATATGGCATAGCCGATAGTGCTCGTGGAATAGCCCGGCCCCCCCCTTGTAAGAACAAATACGAGATCAAAAGTCCTCAAGCCTCCTACAAAGCTGGTAATGGAATTTATTGTGATACTCGGAATCAGCATTGGCAGCGTGATGCTTTTGAAAGTATGAAAAGCTGACGCTCCGTCTATTTTTGCCGCTTCATACATATCTTGTGGAATAACTTGTAAATTTGCTATATATATAATTGCGCAAAATCCCAGCCATTGCCAGTATTGTGTTATAAGCATCATGAACAGTGCAGTTTTATCATTTCCAAGCCAGTCACTTGCCAGCGCTTGCAGCCCGATTTTATTCAGCACTGCATTGATAATACCGTCGTAGGAGTACATATATCCCCACAAGGTTCCTACAACCGTTGTGCTTAAAATGCAAGGTATGAAGTAGATGCTTTTCATTATGTTCTTTGTTTTCAGAGGCATATCAAGCGCCAATGCAAGAATCAGGCCCAGCACTGAAGCGCCAAAAGTATTCCCAATGGTAAAAACAAGCGTATTCAGCAAAGACTGGTTCACCAGGTTTATTTTAAAGGCTTTGATAAAATTGCTGAAGCCTATATAATTATATGTTTTATCCATACCGGTCCAATCAGTCAGAGATATATGGATATTGCTAAAAAAGGGAAAAACTACGAAAACCGTATACACCAAAACGGCAGGTACAACAAATATCAATGGATGTATAAGGTTTCTCCTTACTTTCAAATTCATAATTATCTCCTGTGGACAAAAAGTCCCCGTGATTTGTATTATGCTGCCTTAAAGATAGGATGCCGGACAAATTGCAGAGTAAGGGCAGCCAATATACAATAGCAAGTCTCTCTACTGAGATTGGCTACCCCTGCCACAACATTCCTTTATTCTTCGTAGAGTGCCTTTTTGCTGTCCTTATACTGCTGGCACACCTGGTCAAAAGCTTCTACTGCCTGCTGGGGAGTCTTTTTGCCAAGGAACATTTCCTGGCATAGTTTTGCCAATTCATAATTTGGATCGGGTACATCAACATAAAAACATGGCGTATTCTTGTAGTTTTTGACGATATTCATGGTTTCAACCATAACCGGCGTCATTTTTGGTTCAACATCCTTGAAGGTGGGGAGCTGCTGCCATGCTTCAGATAAGTAAACAAGATTTTCTTTTTCTGTGACGAAGTCAAAGAAAGCAAGAACATCCTTCTCTATCTTCGTATCCTTGCTGCATGCAATATTCCAGTCATTAACTGCAGCTATTGAGGAAGTACCGCTCCCATCAGGGAAGGCAAACGCACCAAGCTCTGCATCTTTGTTTATACCGGCTACAAAGCCCGGCAGCCAGCTGCCGTGGATACACATGGCTGCTTTTCCATTGGCAAGCATTGTAAATACTGAGTTGTAGTCAAGACCTATGCTTCCTTCGGGAAAATATCCCTTGTTATAAAGCTCTAGATACCTCTGCATACCGCTTAAGAATTCGGGATAGTTAGCCAGCTTGTCTTTACCAAAATATAACTGCTCATAAAAATTATCAGGAATCTTTGCTGAAAATGCCTGTTCAAGTTGAGCTATTATGGTATTGTGAACGAAGCTGTCTTTCATTCCGAATGCTATAGGTGTGATCTTCTTTGTTTTAAAGCTTTCACACAGTGCCAAAAATTCGTCATAGGTTTTAGGCATTACTGTAACACCGGCGTCTGCAAACACTTTTGTATTGTAATAAACAACCAGGGCTGCGTACGTAAGAGGAACGCCCATAAGCTGTCCCTTCATGCTCAGGTTGCTTGTTGAAAGGGCTCTGGATCTCCAGGCCTGATCGTCCAGAGGACGCACATACTTGTAAAATGAGGAGTCTATAGCTCCGAAAATGTCAGGTGACTCGCCTGATAAAACTCTTGTGCTCAAAATCTTTTTATAGTCGGAATTTGGAGGATATTCCCATTCTATTGTTACATTGGGATTTTTTACTTTGTAATCATCACTCAGCTTCTGGAACTGGTCTTTTGTCTCCTGTGCCCAGAACATGGCTTTGATTGTAACAGGCTTTGCTTCTTCCTTCTTGGTTGTCTCCTTAACTGCTGTTGTAGTTTTAGCAGTGGTCTGATCCTTTGAAGAGTCTTTCGGCTGTCCGCAGGCAGCTAAAAGAGTTAGGAGCATAGAGATGACTACGAGAAAACATACTGACTTTTTCACTCAAATTCCCTCCGATTAAATTATTTTTTTGAGATGCATCACATTTATATTATAAAGCAACAGCCCGGGTAATAAAATTCGAATTATTTCGGAAAGATGACATTTTTTCGGCACTTTACGATTTTAGCTTTCTGAACTCCTTTGGTGTGACCCCTTCAAATTTCTTAAAAACCCTGTAAAAATACTCAAGCCTGTCATATCCCACCTTTCCCGCTATTTCTTCCATTTTCATGGTGGTATTTGCAAGGAGCTTTTTGGCCATTCCGACTCTGCTTTTGGTAATGTAATCAATGAAATTTTCTCCCGTTTCTTTTTTAAATAACTCACTCAGATAGGTAGGGTTCATAAATACCATCTGAGACATGGCTTGTAGCGATATATCACCGGAAATGTTTTCATCGATATAGCTTTTTACCTTTTCAATGACATTTCTGGAGCCCTGGTTTCTATGAAGCTTCAGGTTTTCAATCATACCAATGCTGTAGTCCGTTAATGCATTTCTGATTTCATACGCTTGAGTACAGTTCTTGAAGCCTTCGGCATAATTAATATCATTTTTAGAGTAATTCAATTCAGTATGAAAATTCTTTAAGAAGCTTCTGCAAATTTCCAGAGCCAGTTTCTTGACGTGCAGGAAATCCAGGCTGCTCTTTTCCGCTTTGCTGAATATATCATCAAGTATTGCCAGGACTTCGGATTTTTCATTTTTCTTCACAGCTGAAACAAGACGGTCTTCGACATCGGAATTGAAAAAAACGTATAGCTCATTGGTCATATACGTATCCATAACATCCATATACTCTTCCAGCCCACCGCTGGCAATAATCTTCAATGCCCTGTCCTCTTCTCTTTGACGGAGGATGGTTATTCCTTTCAATATCAGCTCTGTAATTTGCTTTTTATCCAGCGGCTTAAGCACATAACCAAGAGCGCCAAGATTCAGAGCGCTCTGAGCATATTCAAACTCACTGTAGCCACTGATGAATATGAAAAGCAAATCAGGCATCTCATCCTTCAGCTGTCTCATCAGGGCAATGCCGTCCAGGCCCGGCATCTTTATGTCGGAAATGACAATGTCAGGTTTTTCAGCCTTTATGAGCTCCATGCCGGCAATACCGTTGTAGGCTTCACCTGCTATTACACAATCAAGGCTTGTCCAATCTATAATTTTTCTGATTAGAGCAATTATCTTCTTTTCATCATCAAGAAGGATCACTCTTGTGCTGCTTAATTTTGACTCAAGCATATATTCTACCGGCTCACCCACAGTCTTCGCGAATTCAGGCTTTATTATAACATAGCCCGGCCTGCAGCCGCAAATAATTAATCGCACCCATACACCAGAATATTAGCAATACAGCCTGTATCTTTCATTACACGACCTGTAAAGTGTTTATGAGTTTTCCACCTGTATAAACATGAGTTGCACAAGAAATACAAGGGTCAAAGGAGCGAATGGTCCTGCCTATCTCTACGGGGTTCTCCATATCCTTTACAGGTGTGTCTATAAGAGCCTGCTCAGCGGTACCTCTCATATTATTACTGCGTGTTGAGAGGTTCCAGCCTGACGGAGTGATGATCTGGTAAAATGAGATTACATGATTTTTGATTCTTAACCAGTGACCGAGAGCCCCTCTGGTAGTGTCCACCAGGCCTTTTCCCGCGGCTGTTTCAGGTGTATCATACTCCATCTGCACAGATATGCCTGGAATAAGATTTTCGAGGAGCGTATTCATCACCGCTGCAATCTTTTTTGCTTCCAAAACCCTGGCGATGGTTCTGTCCATGACAGATATTCCATTTCTGTATTCACCGCTTAGCCATTGTCTCGCAAGGGGACCTGTTTCACAGGGGAGACCTTTGTATCTGGGGGCTTTTACCCATGAATAAGCTAAAGCCTTGCTCATATCAGCATCCGGATCAGTTTCCAGGGGCTTGCTGGAATCTTGTATGTCTTTATACCAGGAGTATTCAATTTCCTCGGTAATATTATCCGGGTTGAAAGGGCATGTAATACCAACTGTATGTACAAGTGGATTTATGTATAGAGTGCCCAGAGTCTTGTAGCTGTTGAAGCAGCCATAGCTTAAAAGATTTCCATAGCCGCCGCCAATTTTAAAATAGTCTTTATAATAATCGGCAATAGTATAGACATCAGGAATCATTCTCTCACAGATAAAATTGTAAATGGTTCTAAGAATGGATTTAATCTTTATGATTTTATCCGTAGTAGCCTGTGTAGTGATTCCTCCGATAAACACTCCATGGTTGTGAGGAGCCTTTCCACCCAGTACAGCAAGCATTTCATGTGCACTTCGGCTAATATCAAGGGAATCCATGTAATCTTTGGCAAGCCTGTCGTTTTTTTCTTGCGGCAGTCTGAAATCACTATGCTCTGCCTTGAACAGGGGATAGTTTTCAGGCAGCTTCACAAAATCCGGTATGGTATACTGATAGAAGTGCCGTATATGATTTTGAAGGAATTCACATCCATGGATAATATCTCTCAAATACCTTCCCTGTTCGGAAGGTATTATTCCCATAGCATCCTCCAGTGCCAAGGTAGAAGCTATAGAATGCGCGGTTGAACAAATCCCGCAGATACGCTGGGTGAAATATACGGCATCAAAGGGAGTTCTTCCGCTTAACATTTTTTCAAAGCCCCGGAAGAGAAGTCCTTCCGTTCTGGCATCCACTACCCGGTTATTTTCCACATCTGCCTGAATCTCCATAAAGCCGCTGATACGGGTCACGGGATTGATAACTATTCTCTTCGTCATTTCCTTACCTCTCTTGTTATGTTGTAGCTGATAAAGGGCTCCATTGCATCAGGGAAACCAAATTGCGCACAGCCTATGCAGGGAGTGTCATCCTCAATAGGCCAGTTCACGTATTTATTCCATTGCCTCGTCGGGCAGTCAGTTCGTGTTACCGGTCCCCTGCAGCCCAGCTTGAACATACAGGTTTTATCGCCAGGCTTTTTAGCGAATATTCCCATATCAAAATAAGACCTCCTGGGACATCTGTCGTGAATCAGGGTACTGTAAAACAGAAGTGGTCTGTCGCTGCTATCAAGCGCGGGTTCTCCGTAAAGCAGTATATGTGCCAAAGTTCCCATAAACCAGTCAGGATGGCATGGACATCCCGGCAGCTTTATAACCTTTCTGTTTAAAACGCTCTGCACACTGACACATCCGGCCGGATTCGGCTTTGCTGCCGAAACACCTCCATGGGTTGCACAAGCACCTACTGCTATTACATGTGCTGCCTTCTCTCCAAGCTTTTTCACCGCCTCCAGTGCTGTTACCGGCTTGCCGTTCATTCGTCCAATGATATTATAGAGCCCGTTATTCCTTGTAGCTACAGCACCTTCTACCGCAAGAATATAGTCACTGCCAAGGACACTGAACAGCTGCTTCATGGCGTTTTCGCCTTCAGAAACAGAGAGGCTGTTGTTATAGATAAAGTAGGTCATATGAGAAATCAGGTACTTAAAGTCAGGATTGGACCCATCAAGAAGTGATATTATATTTCCTGAACACCCGGTCAATTCCAGCCAGATCAGACACCTTTTCCTTAAAGCAGCATTCCTGTACTTCGTCCTGACCTTATCCACAAGATTTGCCGCCATTTTAAGCCTGTTATTATATTCAGGACAAGTGCTGCTTGTATCATTCATTTTACACCAGCCTTCCAACTACTTTTAAATTATTCAGAATGGGCTGGCCGGCATGACAGGAATTAAATTCACCTGTCAAATCCCTGCCGGCTGCCAGTCCGAAATGTGTCGCTGCCGCCCATGCAGCATTATTTGTAACATCATATACAGTTCCGCCGACTGATACGTAAGCAGGGCGGCCATTCTTACCATCAAACCCCGATAGTTCCTGCAATGTTAATACACGCTCATTTCCCTGAGCCATTTGCTGCACTGTTGTAATGGTACCCTGGGCAGGTGCAGCCGTTACTTTAGAAGGCAGCGTATTTGTCTGTAACTGTACAGGCTGGTTTACTGCCTCCGTAGCAGCTTCAAGCTGAGATATTCTATCTCTCAAGTGATTGAGAATAAGATTCCTTGTATAGACACATGGTATTACGTACAGCAAGTCTATATCATGATTGATTTCTGCAAGAATATATATAAGCCGTTTATTTGTAAAGTCAAGTCCTCTCATGTTCTTTTCCTCCGGATAAAATTCATTATATTCATAATATATTCCGGAGTAGTTTTACAGGTGCTTTACATAATTTGTTTATTCTATTTAAGTTAAACGCTTATGCCGAAATGAATCCGGCATAAGCTCACGCAGACTACACCTGCGCGCCCCGCTTTCACGTGGCGTTTGAACAACGTCAGTGGGAGATTGTGTCTGACCACTGACAGCCTTTTCAATCGGAAACCAGCCACCTAAGAGATGGGGGACTGCTGACGTTGTTCAAATTCAACAGATCCTGGGAAGAATATTGCCTTCCAGCACGGGGATAATCCGTCTGCCTCCAATCCTGGTGTTCATATAGACCATACCATGGGATCCGGATGCAAACTTTCCGATTATTCTGGCTTCCCTGCAGTTGTTTAGTGTTTTAATATGCTGCAGGATACTTTCCCCATATCCCTTTTGAACTGCAATAAGCATTCTGCCCTCACAGGCAAGATACATAGGGTCAATTCCCAGCATATCGTTAATAGCCTGCACTTCACTTTTTACCGGAATACATTCTTCATACAGCTCTATATCGATTCCCGATCCCCGGGTTATTTCATTGAGTACCATTGCTATGCCTCCCCTGGTAGGATCCTTCATCAACTTTATATATTTAAGCTCCTCCTGCAAACCCGACACAAGATTACACATTGGAGCACAATCGCTTTCCAGTCCTGTTATAATATCCAGCTCATACCTGTCGATAAGTATGCAGGTGCCATGCTCTGCAATACCTCCTGTTATAATGAGCTCATCGCCAGGTTCTACCTGACGGGGTTCATAAAACCCTGAAACTACGCCTATTCCCGATGTATTGATGAAGATTCCGTCCAGACTACCTTTTTCAACTACCTTGGTATCTCCGGTTACAATCCTTGTTCCTGTATGCCTGCATACCTCTCCCATGGATTTTGCGATACCGCAGAGCATCTCAATGCTGAAGCCTTCCTCAATAAGAAAGGCGGCACTTAAATATAAAGGCATTGCGCCGCAGGCCGCAAGGTCATTGACAGTACCGCATACTGCAAGCTTGCCTATATCTCCGCCTCTGAAAAACAGAGGCTTTACAACAAAGCTGTCTGTTGTATAAGCCAGTTTACACGAATCGGTATGATTAAAAACAAAAGAGTCAGGAGTACCCATAGCGGCGGGACTGCCATAATATTTGTAAAAAACATCATTAATCAGTTGATGAGTATGGATACCCCCATCTCCATGGGATAATTTGATCTTATTGTCCACCTGCTCCACCTCCTCCATACCTGTAGTAAACCGCACATGCTCCTTCGGAAGATACCATGCACGGGCCTGACGAATGTTCGGGCGTACAGGTAGTTCCAAACAGCTTGCATTGATACGGTGATTTAAGTCCCATAAGTATATCACTGCAAAGGCAGCCTGCAGGGCTTGTACCTTGCTCCATTCCTGTTCCGAATCTTTTAGCGGCATCCAGATGTTCATACTTCTTGTTCAGTATTAGTGCCGAATTTCTTATGACGCCAATGCCCCTCCATGCTCCGTCAGCTATGTCAAGCACTTCATTTATCATTGATTGGGCTGCAGTATTGCCCTGGGGACTGACACACCGCCTGTAAATATTCGCAAACTCCACCGGCCTTTTTCCGGCAATCTGCACCATAAGCATACATATTCCCGCTGCAATATCTGCCGCTTCAAAGCCGCACACAATAGCAGGCACACCAAACTCTGCAGTGATAAACCGAAAATAGTCGGCCCCTTTTATTACAGCAACGTGTCCAGGGCAAATCAATCCGTTGATTTTATTTCTTTTATCCTGGAGAATAAAACGTATTACAGGCTCCATAATTTTTAGTGCAGTATAAAAAAGAAGATTGTCAAGTCGTTGTGCATTTGCTGTTTTTACCACGGCAGCAATAAGGGGTGCTGTGGTTTCAAAGCCAACTGCAGCAAAAACAACCAGCTTGTCTCTGTTCTTAGCCGCTATAGTCAGGACATCCTCCGGAGAATAGACCACAATAATTCTCGCGCCCTGTATTTGCATGTCCGAAAGACTGCCCTTTGTGCCGTTGACCTTTATCATATCTCCAAAAGCAGCCAGTATTACATCTTCAGAATTTGCTATTTCTAATGCTTTATCTATGTATGAGCCGTGAGTGACACAAACGGGGCAGCCCGGACCGGACAAGAGTTCTACCTGCTGTGGAAGCAAATGGCGGATACCGCATTTAGTTATTGCCCTGGTATGCGTTCCACAAACCTCCATAATACGGATACTCTGATCCTGCACTGTTTTGATACACTGCACCAGCCGTTGGATAATTCCATCCTCACTCATTTTTCTTTCCTTCCAGCATTTCGTATAGGGAATCATTTAAAAAGTGAAAGTAATGGGAGTCAATTTTTTCAATGGCAAAGCCTGCATGAACCAGAATATACTCACCCTGCACAGGATGATTGATTAGCACGATATTCACCTTTTGACAGACTCCCATGGTTTCAACCCATGCATGAGTATCATGTATTGAAACAATCCTTGCCGGTACAGCCAGGCACATAAGCCACCTCCTTCACCATTTCTGCTGCCGCTGCCGCCTGACCCAAGGATATGCCCCCGTCATTAATGGGCGCCTGCATATTCCAATATACATTGAAGCCCTTGCTTTTAAGCCCCTTTAATATGGCTGTCAGCAGATATGTATTTTCAAACACTCCTCCGCTTAAAGCGATGTCATTGAGCCCATATTGGGCTCGCAATCTGCATACGCAGTCTATCGTGGCTTCACAAACGGTATTATGATACTTTACCGATATGTATGAAGCGGGTTTGCCTGTCTTCAAGTCCTTCAGAATGCCTGAAAGTATTTTCTCATAACCAATCTCCAGCTTATCTTCCTTTTCGTGTATGTAATAATTGTAATATTCAAGAACACTTGTATCTGCAACACTCTCCAGTTCAATAGCTGCCTGTGAATCATAAGTAGCACGTGTCCTCTTTGTGACAATTGCAGATACACAGTCAAAAAACCTTCCCATGCTTGAAGATTTGAAGCAGTTGATATTGTGCTTTATAGTATCTTCAACAAGCTTAATTTTTGAAGCATCAACGCTGTTCAGGATGCCCCGGCTGTCTATGCCCATAGCATACAAATAAGCTGCTGCACATTTCCACGGCTCCTTTATCACACTGTCACCACCCTGCAAGGTCACATATTTCCAATGACCTGCTCTGATATACCTGCTCCTTGAGCCGATAAAGAATTCACCACCCCATACGGCTCCATCTGTTCCCGCTCCCGTTCCGTCATAAATGACTCCTATTATTTCTCCGGCAAGGCCGTGCTCCGCCATGCAGGCTGCCATATGTGCATGGTGATGCTGTATGGCTAACCGAGTACAGGACTGCCTTGATGCATACTGTGTTGAAAAGTATCCGGGATGCATATCATGTACAATAATTTTTGGATTCGTCTGAAGCAGTACTTTCATTCTCTCCATCGTCTGAAGATATTCTGTACATGTATCCATATCCTCCAGATTGCCCAGATACTGGCTGGTATGTGCATAACCCTTTTGGAGCATGCAGAAGGATGCCTTTTGCTCTGCACCCATTGCAATTACAGGAGCATCAGCTTTCATCCCCAGAACAGCAGGTGCATATCCCCGGGCACACCGGCTTACCATTTCCTTTCCATCAACAACCCTGACTACCGAATCATCAAGTGGAACAAGTATCTCTCTGTTGTGAATCAGAAAATAGTCTGCTGCATCCTTAAGCCTTTCCAGTGCATCCTCGTTTTTATAGCAAATAGGCATTCCGCTGATATTTCCGCTGGTCATTACAAGATACTTGAGATTGTCATCAAACAGCAGATGGTGCATTGGTGTATATGGCAGCATAACTCCCAGACGGCTCAGTCCTGGCGCAATACTGTACGGCAAAGGACTACAAGGTCTCTTTTCAAGCAATACAATGGGATGCTGCCGTCCTTCAAGCACCTCTTCCTCCCTCAAGGTTGTTGTGCAAATCAGCTTTACGGCATTAATACCCGCAGCCATTACAGCAAGCGGCCTGTCAGGTCTTCTTTTTCTCTGCCGCAATAGCTTTACCGCCTTATCATCAAGTGCATTGCAGACAAGATGGTAGCCACCGATTCCTTTGATTGCAACCAGTTTACCCTGGCAAAGAAGTCCTCTGACAGTATCAATAGGATTAGCACTTTCAAGCTTTATACCCCTGCTGTCAACCAAAGAAAGCTGGGGACCACATTCCGGACAGCAGTTAGTCTGAGCGTGAAACCGCCTGCTGTTGGGATTCTCATATTCGCTTCTGCAAGAATCGCACATTATGAAGGAGGACATGGTTGTGTTGACCCGGTCATATGGCAAGGCTTTTATAATTGAATATCTGGGGCCGCAGCAGGTGCAATTGGTAAAAGCATATGAGTACCTGGGGTTCTTCCTGTCCTGAAGCTCCTTCAGGCATTCACTGCAAATAGCCGCATCAGGAGGAATAAAGCCTTGTAAATCGCTGGATTCAGAACTATCAAGAATAGAAAATTTATCGTAGCCGATATAGCACCTGGGCCTTACCCGTATACTGCAAATCCTTCCTCCGGGTGGTGGATTATGCAGCAGTTCAGTCAAAAATTGCCCAATGCATTTTTTACTTCCTTCAAGTTCAATTACTACCGCCGAACCCTGGTTGCTTACCCGTCCTCCAAGCTTGAACCGATCTGCCGCTTTGAATATGAAGGGCCTCATACCAATGCCCTGGACAATACCCGCGATATGGACGGTATATCCTTTCAAATCATCTGCCGTAAGCTTCACCTTCAATACTTTTAATGATAGCTGTGGCTGTATCTGTATCCGTTTCCTGCTTCTCAACTATGATTTCCGTCCATTCACCTGCAAGGGTACCGCCCCTTTCAGTGAACTGCTTACGAAGGCTGTTTTCGTTGAAATGACTATCGGCGTCAACAGCCACAATGACTCTGTTTATTCTGCATATATCGTTCTCCTCACAAAGCTTCAGCAGAGCTTCAAAAATTCTAGCGTTAAGAAAAGTATCATGCATACTATACCCCCTTTACCAGCTCACGAATGATACGTTCAACTTCAATACAAATATCATCGAATTTTCCAAGCAGAGTTTCACTTAATTTTACCCCGAAGCCTGATTCAGCTATTTCAATTCCTATTAAATATCCATTTAAAGGCTTTGAATACTGTCTTACTAAATCGAAAATACTCAGCTCATGCTGGGAACAGGTCCTTTTGTATCGGCAGGCCGCTTCCTGCAAGTCATATACATGAATGCTTCCAGGAGTATTTCCCGTATAATCGGCATCAACAAGTACAAGAACATCTTCTTCTTTCAAAAGATGAAAACTATACTGAAAATCCGTTTCTGAAATAATTACCTCAAAACCCAGAAATTCCAGCTTATCTTTTATATTCTCAACTACAGCTGCAGCTATTCCGTCATCCTTCATCAGCCTGCTGCCAATGGCTATCAGCTTTAACATGCTTCAACCAGCCTGTAAATTAATGTAAAACCAAGACACCATTTAATGTATATGCA
>Ga0366771_1076_pt1 | contig 14033 bp, 11 predicted proteins | sample BONcelN113001C10_FD_207080 | JGI IMG/M metagenome (GOLD analysis project Ga0366771, IMG submission 207080) | Enriched cells from coal bed in the Powder River Basin, Montana, United States - BONCAT cells N11 rep2 HSBNCT.N11.300.1.C10 ...
GCCTCAGGAAGCGGCGCTGGCGGTCATGGGTGCCGTGGATGAGACACCGGCCAGGGAAAAGTCCGCCACGGCGTTGCGCGCTGAAGTGGCGATGGCCGCTTACCGTGTCCAACTGCTCGGCTGTCTGCCGGCCGACCGGCTGACGTGGAGCGACCAGGAGCATGTGCAAGAGTTGATGTTTTACCTTCTGGATTTTCACCGTCGCTGCGAAAAGCCGGTGTGGTGGGCGCTCTTTGCGCGTCAGCAGGCTACTGACGATGACCTGCTGGAAGACATCGAGGTCATCGCCGGGCTGAGCCAGGTCAAGCCGCATGTCCAAAATGGCGACGGCTGGAGTTGCTGCTACCGCTTTCCAGAGCAGGAGTTCAAGCTCAAGACGGGGGATAACTGTGCAGTGGTCGAGTCGATGCTGGAGGCGAAATCGGTTGTTATCGACGAAGACAAGCGCGAAGTAAGCTTTGACGTGGGGCATCAAGACCCGCCACCGAGCTCGGGTGTGGCGCTCGGCACCGGTCTTCCCATCACCACGTCCGTGATACAGGGCGCGTACAAGCGCTTTGTCGATGCCTACCTTGCAGGAGAAAACAAGTTCCGTGCGGGCCTGGACTTGCTGCGGAGGGTCAATCCCCGCGTTGAAGGGCATGACGGCACTCAGCCGTTGATTGCGCAGGGTGAAGACCTTCTGGCTGGAAGCATCCGGGTGGTGGGAAAGCTGTCGAACAGCTACCTCTTTATCCAGGGGCCTCCCGGAGCCGGAAAGACGTACACCGGCTCGCATGTCATCGTTGCGCTACTAAAGGCGGGCAAGACGGTGGCCGTCACTTCCAACAGCCACAAGGCCATCAACAACCTCCTGGCTGGCGTTGAGAAGGTCGCGCAAGGCGCTGCCTTCTCCTTCAAGGGCGTCAAGAAGTCCACCGGACCGGACTCGTGCATCAACGGAAAATTTATCGTCGACATCACCAATACGCAGGACATCATCAAGCGGCTCAAGGAGTTTTCCCTTTGCGCCGGCACGGCCTGGCTGTTTTCATCGCCCAAGCTGCAGCACAAGTTCGACTACCTGTTTGTCGATGAGGCGGGCCAAGTGTCGCTGGCCAATCTGCTGGCCATGTCGACTTGTGCCAAGAACATTGTTCTGCTCGGCGACCAGATGCAGCTCGGCCAGCCTATCCAAGGCGTTCATCCCGGGGAGTCCGGCACGTCGGTGCTCGAATATCTCTTGAAGGGTGAAGCGACGATTGCACCCGAGTCGGGCGTATTCCTGAACGACACCTGGCGCATGCATCCGGATGTTTGCCGGTTTATCTCCGAGGCGGTTTATGACGGTCGACTGGAGGCCGAGCCCAGGAATTCAAACCAGCGCTTGATACTGGCGAGCAATGCTCACCCTACGCTCAAGCCTACTGGCATTAGTTTTCTGGGAACTGAGCACGATGGCTGCGCCCAGCGCAGTGAGGTCGAGGCTGAGGTGATTCGGGAACTCTACATGAGCCTGCTGGGCCAGCGCTACAGGGACCGCGACGGGGCCGAGCATGCCATGGGTGTGTCCAACATTCTTGTGGTGGCGCCGTATAACCAGCAGGTCAATTTGCTCAAACGCGTGCTGCCGGATGGTGCCCGGGTCGGCACTGTCGACAAGTTCCAGGGGCAAGAGGCAGAAGCGGTGCTGGTGTCCATGACTACGTCAAGCGGGCAGTACCTGCCGCGTGACATTGAGTTCCTTTACAGCAAGAACCGGCTAAACGTGGCGGTATCACGGGCCAGGTGCCTGGCGGTCGTGGTGGTCAGTCCACGCTTGCTGGATGTGGACTGTAAGACGCCGGAGCAGATGGCTTTGGTTAATACATTGTGTTGGATTAAGGATTATTCGTGGCTATAAATAAATTACCTGCGCAAACTGCAATTGAGTTCATCGATGGAACCTTGATTAAGGAACTGCCAATAATTCAAAGAATTGATGGGCCCCAACGCTCGAAAGCGCACTTCTTTGAACTCGGAAAAGGTGGGCGGCAATTTGCCGTTATCGTTGGAAATGCTGACGACATTACCGGGAAATTCGACAGTCAGCAGACGCGTATTTTGTTGGAAGAGTTGCCAGCGTCACTTCCAGATGTGGAGCCCGTTGAGCTATCCGAGTATTACAACGGCAGTAGCGTGAAAAGGTCAAATTCAAGACTGGCGCCACCGCAACAACGTTCTGTAATGGTTGGCTCGGAATTGGGTTTGCGAAAGCTTTTTGAGTGGTATGCAAATGCTGTGGCCAAGCCCAACCAGGTAATACCAACTGTCCCATTGGTTCAAGAACAGAAAGTTCAGAAGTCTACAGTGATTCAATCCGCAACAAATACTATCCTTTACGGTCCTCCCGGAACAGGTAAGACTTTTGCAACCGCAGCCCGTGCAGTCCAGCTATGCGACGGTAAGTTACCATCTACCCGTAAGGAGCTAATGGCTCGGTACGAAGTTCTCCGGCTAGAACAACGAATCAGTTTTGTGACATTTCACCAATCCTACGGCTATGAAGAGTTCATTGAAGGGCTTCGACCCCAACTCAATTCCTCAAGCCAGATTACTTACAGTGTTGTCCCTGGCGTATTCCGAAAGGCCTGCGATTCCGCCCGAATCCGTCAACTTGTAAAGCCAGGACTTTCCGGAAAACCTTTGCAACAACGTACTGTCTGCAAAATGTCCTTGGGTGCAAGCTGGGGCGATGAAGGGGTGAAGGTTTTCAAATATGCACTGGAGAACGAATGCATTCTCCTGGGGTACGGAGACGAGGTGGATTTCACTGGTTGCAACAATGAGTCGGCAATTAGGGCAAAACTGCTTGAAGATGCTCCAGAGACTAAAATACCTGATTCACATATTTGGCCTGTCAATTTTTTGAAAAATGAGTTGAAGGTCGGTGACATCGTGGTGGTCTCAAATGGCCTCAAATTATTTCGAGGCATCGCTGAAATTACTGGTGACTATGAATTCGTCGAGGATGCACCTTTCCATCAGATGCGGCCCGTGAAGTGGCTTGCTGTGTTTGAACCAGGAAAGCCGGTCACTGAAATTTTCCATAAGGATTTTGCCATGCAGACACTCTACAAGTTGAGCGCGTCTGGATTGAAGTACGAAAAACTAAATGCCCTTTTGACTGCACAAACCAAAGAGCCACCGATTCAGCCGCATGTACTCATCATTGATGAAATCAACAGGGCTAACATCTCAAAAGTTTTCGGTGAGCTTATAACGCTGTTGGAGCCCGACAAGCGTGAAGGGGAGACAAATGCCATTTCGGTCAAGCTTCCCTACTCGGGTGACGACTTTACCGTTCCACCAAATTTGCATGTGATTGGAACTATGAATACGGCTGACCGCTCAATTGCATTGCTGGACACTGCGTTGAGGCGGCGGTTCGACTTTGAAGAACTGGAGCCAGATGCATCTACGCTGGAACAAAATGATGTTCCTGGCGTTGATTTAGTCAAGCTGCTGACAGCGCTCAATGACCGAATTGAAGCGTTGTTCGACCGTGACCATCGTATTGGCCATGCGTTTTTCATAGGCGTTACAAGCGTTGAGGGCTTGGAACAGGTCTTCCGGCGCAAGGTTATTCCGCTTTTGCAGGAATATTTTTACGAAAACTGGTCAAACGTTCGGCGCGCGTTAAACGACTACGGCACAGGCGACTTTGTCATCTGCAAGAGGCTCGCGCAGCTGCCGGCAGACGGGCAAGAAAGCTTCTCCGACGAGCCTCGTGTTGTCTACCGAGTCAATGAAGCGCCCTTTCCGGTGACTGCATACCAGCGCATTTACGGTGGGAACTGAGCTGTGGCGGTTCTGGCACTGCGGGAATATGAGCGAATCACGTGCGGTGACGCCTTTGACCCTATCAATCGGGTCGTGAGGGCAGACCAGCATCGTGCGCTTGAAAGATTTTCGGAGTCATACCAAAAGCTTCATAAGGTCACCGTGTTCCAGCACGGTCCGCGGCTGAGCCTGGTCGCGCAGAATTTCGTAGGCCTTATCAACCTTGGCCGCGACCAGGTAGAGGTGCTTCCGAAAATCGAGGGCGAGATATCTCAGGTCAGGCATAACCTGGCCAGGATGATTTCCGTGGTGCTTGACCTTGAGCTTTACGACGATGATTCCACCAAGGTCGACAAGCACAGCGACAGCATCCTTGAAATACTGATTCGGTTGTTCTGCGAGAAGCTATGGCAATGCGTACGCAGGGGAATGGTCCGGAGTTATGAAACCCGTAGCGAAAATCTGACGATGCTTCGAGGCAGCCTATCCGTAGTAGACCAACTTCGCCATAACCTGGCGCGGCCGGACCGGCTGGCTTGTACGTTTGACGAGTTTTCGGAAAACAACCCGCTTAATCAAGCCTTGAAAGCGGCATTGCGCATTCTGAGCAAGGTGGCAAAGACCCAGACCAATCAGCGCAACATTGCTGAGCTGGTATTTTGTTTTCAAGAAGTCGATGACCTGGCTCCTCGCGCCATCAACTGGGCAATGGCCGGCACCAACCGCTTGTCCTTACGGTACAAGCCCGTTCTGGCGCTCGCACGGCTGTTCATCGAAAGCAAGTCACCCGATATCATTTCTGGCTCCGAGGACGGGTTCGCCTTGCTTTTTGACATGAACCAACTTTTTGAGAGCTATGTGGGAGCCGTCGCGAAACGTCTTTTCGCCAAGGATGGGTTGGTGGTCTCACTTCAGGGCCCAAAGCGCCATTTAGGACGTCTTGCATGCGGAAACCCGGTTTTTGAACTCAAACCAGACATCGTGGCAAGCAACGCAGGGAAGATTGCTTTTATTATTGACACCAAGTGGAAGCGCCTCAAAGAGCAGTCATACCGGGAGGGAGTAACCTCGACTGACGTGTACCAGATGTACGCCTATTCGACCCAATACGCCGCCCCAGATGTCCTGCTCTTGTATCCGCATCACAGTGAGTTGGGGGAGTGGAAGCCCAGGCGCGCAGAATATTGGGTTCATGGCGTTGGTGGTAATCGAGAACTGAACCAGCGGGTCAGTGTCTCGACTATTGATTTGCGAGACTTGAATTCAGTCTCAGCACAACTAAAAAGCATGTTCCCAATTGAGCGTACTCTGCAAGAAGTGAAGTTTCCAGCCTTAGTTTTTGCTGTATAAGAAGTCTTATGCAATCAGGAAATCGACATGCTGATTCACACGGCTCAGCAACGGGTTGTCATCAATATGGCTATTGGGTTTTTGAGGGCGTCACGTTGAGGCCTGCACGGAGACTATGGACAATTCGAACCATAGCAGCAATGTCGCCGCTTCCTTTGAGCAGTTCAGGTGAAAGCCCCTGAGCCTTCATCTCCGATTTTTGAGAGGTAAATCCTGATTGGTACCGTAAAAGCTCTCCGCCTTCGCTCACAAAAGCAACCCAATAGCTCCAGCCACGGTCATTGCGACGATGATGGTTTGCTTCTCCCTAGAAAAGGGCGTCCCCTGGCAGTAGTTCTTCCTCGCCAAGTTGTAGGTATGGGCCACCAATGTCATTGGCTCCCGTGATGAGCGAGGGTGCGGGGAGTTCATTGCTGGCTCGCACAATTTTTGCCCAATAGCGGCAGCGGTTATCGAGAGGTTTGATTTCAATTGAATGTGATTGCATAAACAGTTCCTATTTGGTAGTTGCCAACCGAAATTCATGGTCGGCTGAACCGTGTAGGTCGAATGTTTATATTTTTTAAAAATAATTCAAAATTTTTTACTCGCTAGAAAACCAGTTTTCTAGACCAGCCACAGACCCTCAACGGCAATACGGAAAAGGCCACCACCGTATAAGGGCAGCTTTTGAAATTCCGCCCGCCATTGTTATGACAGCGTTACCCCGTTACCTTCTACCAGATGCATAGATACGATTAATCTGAATGGTTCGCCATGACTATTGCTGTCGCCATCGCCTGTGTCGTTGTTCTTGTTGCCGCCGTAATATTTGTTCTCGGGCGCAGAGTCCAACGTCAGGCCGCTGGCTCGCTGGCCGCTGAGCTTGGAGAGGCATCAAAAGACAAGGCCGGCGTGGTTCAAGAACCCATCGACTACGACATCCTCCCGCTGCCTGTGCAGCGCTACCTCCATATGGCGTTGCCAGATGGACAAAGGCCGGTTCGGCTGGTACACCTTCGACAAGAGGGCCGGCTAAGGTTAGACGCCAAGTCCGAACGCTGGATGAGATTCACCGCCGAGCAGAGCATTGCACCGGCAGCCACTGGATTTCTTTGGGACGCTCGGGTTCGGGCTGCTCCTGGCATCCATATTCAGGTGCTTGATTCTCTTGTCGACGGTCGTGGCGCAGGCCAGGTCAGTCTGCTCTCAGCCATTCGAATCGCCTCGGATGGTGGCACGCTGCAAATGAATTCCGGAGCACTGCATCGTTTCTTGGCCGAGGCGGTTTGGAGCCCGACAGCCCTGCTACCCAGCGAGATGCTGCACTGGAGCCCCATTGATGAGAGTACGGCGTCCGCGACGCTCATGGCCAATGGCGTCACCGTGTCACTCGAATTCCGGTTTAACCCTGCAGGCGAAATTGTCGGCATCTTTACGCCAGGGCGTTGGGGCAGTTTCGGTGGTGGTTACCTTCAAAAGCCGTGGGAGGGGCACTTTCGAGATTACGTCACCCTTCAGGGTATGCGCATCCCCAAGCATGGCGAGGTCGGGTGGTATGACGACGGTGTGTGGGGGCGGGTCTGGGAAGGCACCCTCCTGGAAGCGATGTACGACTTCAAGGGCTGACGTTGGTCATCCCTTCCTGGCATAGAGTCACAGCGTGCTCAACCAGCCTGAAAAGGGGTGCTAACGCCGCCTCCTGCAGGCGACTAACCTGGCTGGCGCCTTCGACTGAAAAGAAGCCAGTGCCAACAATTTTCAATGTCATTGTTCTTCTCATTTTGGTGTTCTGGCATGCGCCAAGCCGGTAATCAATGCGGTTGTTGAGGTGGCCAGCTCAGGATTGGTAGGCAATCGGCAAAATCAACATGCAGTTTGCGGACAGGTTCCATCTGGCGGGGGTTGCCCGTGAGAATCGAGAGAAGCTGGGTGGTCAATGCGACTATCGCATTTGAATTGCGCACTACGTCATAACTCAGCTGGGCTGGATATCCAGTTGCTGTTCTGGCCAATGGATGCAGCCCACCGTGCACATAGCTGTTGAGAACTTTCCATATGACATCACGGTATTCCTTGAGTTGCCCCACAATAGCCTGTGGAGCTGTGCTGCTTGCCTCGAGCCCTTTTAGCATGTCAGCCAGCATAGGGCCTTCGTTGGCTCGCTTAGCTGTTTCCACGGTCAGCGGTTCGCTCAGCTTTTCTACCCAGGAGTCGTTCGCCGCATGTAAAAGCCAAATGCCTCTGACCAGGCTCTCGTATTGAGGCCGCATCAAAGCATAGGCTGAGGGTAGAAAATTGATGTTGATGAGCGCGAAGGCCCCAGTCGCATGCTCAAGAGATAGTAGACCAGCCTAAAATGAAACCAAAGAGCGGTAATCTTCGAAGGGATTCAGGTTGCCGACATGCGTCTGCACGGCTTTATGAAAGTCAGCAGTTTTGTAAAGAAGTTTCTTGAGTTTTTCTTCACTCATTTAATGTTTCCAGTTTTGATTTTTGACTTCATTCTGCTGAATATTTCTAGTGTGCCTGCACCTTGGGTAGTTGCTGCATCCGAAAAAATCGCCGTATTTACCCTTCTTTGGAACCATAAAGCCGTCGCCACAGACTGAGCACAACTCGCTTGAGCTCTCCGTGCCATCTGCCATACGTACGGGAATTTGATACTCCCTCACCAGTTCTGTCACGAACTCGGACTCCTTGTGTGCGATGGTAATGAGTGTGACCGTGGCCCGCGCTCTGGTTAGCGCAACATAGAAGAGTCGCCGTTCCTCTGCATTTTCAAACGCATCCCCGTTTGGCATTGCGAGTAGCAATACGGGGTCATCAGCAACTCGACTTGGAAAGCCCAATGTCTCGGACGTTATCCTCGGCAAGATAATGTGGTCAGCTTCAAGTCCCTTTGAGGAGTGGATAGTGATGAAGTCCAACTCTATTGCATTATTGCCGTTGGGGAGATAAGCCTTGTCTTTTTGGTATCTCCCCAGTAGTAAAACCTTGGGCTTTCGTCCAACTATGGAACTTTCCTTCAAAATCTCCTCAAGGCGCATTTCCACAGCGGCCCGAATTTTCCTTTCATCGTCAACCCGAATAATTAGAATGGGCTCAGCAAGGTTCGGCTTGGAAGACCGAACGACTTTGCGTAACTGCATTGGGTTTTCCTGGACAAAGGCACTGCTAATGTCGCACAGCGATTGTGGACAGCGGAAAGTAGTTTCCAACTTGAGCGTCACCGCACTGCCATACCGACGTTCGAAATTGGTCATAACTGCCAAGTCAGCACCAGCGAAGCGATTGATGCTCTGCCAGTCATCGCCAACGGCAAAGAGGTATTTATCGGGAGCGTTTACCAAGCCTGCAACCAGTCGAGCCCGTGCTTCGCTGGCATCCTGAAACTCATCGACCATCACGAGCTCATAGGGATTTTTCCACTTACCTTGCTCGACACAGTCGGTAGCCAGATTGAGCATGTCTTCAAAATCTATACATTTGTCTTTTTTTAGTTGTACTTCCCATTGGTTCCAAATCTTCTCAAGTAGATTGAGAAATATTGTGTGCCTGAACTGAAAATCTCCTGCGACGCCTGATTTCAGACGTTTCTTAAGCTCTATCAGGTCGAGCCGATTACTTTTGGCATGCGTCATGAAGGACCGGAAGGTTCTTGCAAGTCGCGGATTTTCAATTGCTTTCCTTCCAGGGGTAGGTCTATCGGGATTAAGGTCTAGCTTTACACCAAGCTGTTGAAGCTGGGTCTCCAAATAGTGGAAAGCCTTGCCTGTCCAAAGTTCTGCTACTGTGGTCTCGAGCAGTTTGGTACCATTGGCAGCATGGACCCGTTTCTTCCACTGCATGCCTTCTTTGTAACCAACAAAGTCTGGCGGCGGGTTGCCATTCGCATCCAATGCCCAATGCTCTAAATAAGCTTTCGCATCAGGTAAGTAAAAGTCTGGATAGTATTGTCGATAGTGTGCGTCGGCCGTCTCTACCTCATAAGCACGTTCATAGACGTATTGAACGCCGTTGTAGAAAAGCCAGTTAGCAATTAACTGTTCGCCACGGCTTTTCACGACTTCATTATTAAGGGTCCAGAAGCCTTCCTTTCGGGTGTTCCGGTCCCACGCATCTGGTGCATCTGCTTCTTTGCCAAACTTGGGCAAGTCCTGGCCCAGCACGATTCGGAAAAGGTCCCAGTTGGTTCGAAAGCTGGCATCACGGTCCTTGAGTTCGTCGACGATGGTTAGCAACTTTTCCAGGTCTCTTCCGTTCTCAACCCAAGGGGCCAGAGTAGGGCGTTTGCCCGTAGCCAAACCAATCACTTCTAAGCCAAACGCGTGAAAGGTTTTAGCTACTACTTTATCTGCAGGTAGCCCCAAAGGCCCGAGTCTGGCTTGAATTCGCTGCCTAAGTTCTGCGGCTGCGTCGTTATTGAAAGCCAAAAGCAGCATGCGGTCTGCTTCAAAGTAGCCGTTTTTGAGTGCATAGCCTGCCTTGGCTACCATGGTCGATGTTTTTCCAGAGCCCGCCGAAGCGACGAGCAAGACGCGGTTGTCGAAACACACAACCGCCTTGGCCTGTTCATCCGTGAGCGGAGACTTCTCTACGCTGTCAAAAAATGCCTGGGAGTCTGTGAGCTGTTTGGTCAGATGTCTTTGATTGACGCCCTTGGCAAACGACGAAAAGTCACTTTTCCAAAACTTGAGGTCTTCCTGAATCTCCGAAGGCTGTTTTTCTAAGTGATTAGCGACTTCAGGCATTGACAGGTATTTGCTTAGGCCCGTAGGTTTTCCTTCATTTTGCCGTTTGACAAATTCATTGGTGAGCCATCCTTTTTTCTGCAGTTGGTCTTTGGCAGCCTGGACCGCCTGCTTCGCCCAAGCTAGCGCTGGTGCTGTAGCTTTGTTGAAATCGTTAAGTAATGCTTGAATCCGCTCTCGGTATCTTATTTGTTCGATGGTCGAGGAGATGGTGCTCCGTAACGATTCGGCCTCTTCGTTTGGAATGCCATCGAGGTTTTTGCTTTTGCCATTTTGAGAGGGGAAATAAAGTGCCGTCCAGAAGTTTCCGGGCGTAATTTTCACTAATTCCAAAAACAGAACGCTGCCCGTCTGAGCTTTGCCACTGACCTCAAGACAATACTGTTCGCCGTCCAGCGTTAGACGCCAGGCTGGCGAGCTTGTAAATAGTTTTCCTGGTCCCGTGGGACCCCAGCTTTGTGCCATGTTCGGGTGCGCCAAATTCAGCCTGCAACCCGAGTGCCTTTGCACCGAGGGTATTGTGAGCAGCCCCAAAATGACTTTCCAGCATTAGCTCCCTTCTTGGCGTCTCGACGGACCATATTGCTGGAGCACAGAGGGCAACTCGGGGAAACGCTAGCGTTGGCTTGATGTTGTTCGGCGCTAAAGCCGGTAACCCCTTGAACGTCTGAGGAACGTTTACGCTGCTGGACCCATGAGAGAAGGGCTGCTGCACAGAAAAGAATTGGCAGGATGTATTGGCCTGCGGTAGCCAGACCTTGTAAGACCACAGGCATTAAGAAATTTGTCATCTGCCCTGGTACTGGAGCGGCGGTAAGCGGCTGGCGCGCAAAGGCATGCAGCAAAAAAAAGCTGATGACAGCCAATCCTAAGGCCAACCACCATGGCAATTTAGACGCTATTTCAATGAAATCTTCCGCTGGGCTTGTTTTTCGTCTACGTACCATGGTTTTCCAGTTGTTACTTTGTATTTCAATGCATCATAATTTGTATAGACTAAGAAATTCATTGCCCTCGAAGCCTATTGGAAAATTGCCGCATACGATGTCCAAGCAAAAATAACGAATTAGGTCTGAAGCATGGGAGAAAAATTGAGCGAAAAAGAATTACTACAAGCAAAGTTGAACGATTTCTATCGGGCTACCCTAGAGCGTGTTATGAACTCGTCCCCGAAGCCAAGAGCATCGCAGCCTTGGGCAGCATGAGCATGGCAAAGACGACAAAGTGCAGCCCGGCCAGCACTTGGGGCATGCGCTCAAAATCGCTGCTCAGGCGCCTGAACCTGGCCAGCCAAGCAAAGCTGCGCTCGACCATCCAGCGCCTGGGCAGCAGCACAAAGCCTTTCTTGGCCTCGGGCAGCTTGACTACCTGCAGCGCGATGCCGTTTGCCGCTGCATCGCCTCTGGCCTGCTCGCCCGTGTAGCCTTGGTCTGCCCAGGCCAGTTTGACCGTCTCGCCCGTGGCTTCTTGCACCCGCTGGCACAGCGCATCGACTTCGGGCGCGCTCCTGCTCGCTTGCAGGCGTGACCGTCAGCGCTATCAAATGACCCAGCGTATCGACTGCGGCATGCACCTTCGAGCCGTTGCGCCGCTTGTAGCCGTCATACCCGGCGCGCGGCCCGCTTTCACAGCTGCTTTGCAGCGTTCGGCCGTCCAGAATGACAGCGCTGGGCTGGCCCCGGCGGCCTTGACTGACGCGGATGATGGAGCGCATGTCGCTGACCAGCGCCTCAAAGCAGCCCGCCTCATCCCAGCGCCTGAACTGCTGATACACCACTGCCCAAGGCGGCAAGTCATTGGGCAGCATACGCCAGGCGGCCCCAGCGCGGGCCAGCCACCGAAGGGCGTTGAACACTTCGCGCAGGCTGTGGCGCCGCTGGGGCGCCTGCTCATCAATCAAGGCCAGATACGGTGCCACGAAGTCCCACTCTTCATTGCTCACATCGCTGGGGTAGGGTTTTCTCGTCATCCCCAGCACATAGGGGCACCTCAGGAAATATCAGCCCTGAGTTCATAACACCCTCTAGCGAGTGCCAAGCCGTTATTTGATGACAAGCACCTTCGAGAGCTCTCGGCGCCGCTGCTGATTTCAATCTCAGATGCGTATTTGAGTGCTCCTGTACGCATTATGTTCGTGGGTAAAGAAACAAACGGGTGGTGTGGAAAACTTGGAGCCTATTACGCCGCCGAAAATGCTCTCGCAGCACTAATGAAGTCCTATCAGAAGCAGATGGGAAAGCCGAAATGGCCAGGCCGCTTTTTTCAGATGCTCAGTCGCACGGAACGAGAATTGAATGGCGCACAAGCCGACGCAATAGCATGGACCAATCTCATGAGAACGGATTGGGCACATGGCAAAGGCTTTTCGCGCAACTCCAAGGAGTTTTCGACTGCCTTGACAAAGATGTCTCAGGAAATGCTCCGGTTTGAGGTTGAATTACTCAAACCAGACGTCATCATTTTTGCCTGCGGGATGAGCTACGACAGTGTCATCAAGGAAACTTTTCCCCATCGAACAAACAGCGAACCTGTCGTGAAGCGGGCATTGTGGCAGTTTAATGTGGGCGAAATTCTTTGCTTTCGCTCCCAGCATCCACAAGCGATTCGAAGAAAGAATTCAATCTTTAAGCCTGTAGATGTCTATTACGCTGACATATTTGAGAGGGTCAAGACAAACTTTCCGCATGTCTACAATTTGCCAATGGCGGTGAACACAACTAATTCGTAGAAATAGCTAAAAGTGCAGTTGCATGTTAATTGCGAAGGGTAAATCCTACAACGCAAAACAACCGCTCAAGACTGCAAACAATTTATTGCCTGAAGCCTACTGTGGTAGCTTTCAGCCAGTTGCTGTCATTTGCCATGTGACGCCGAACGTCAGGTTAGGATGGCCTCGTAAAAAATCAGGCTCCATCGGCCTCTCTTCTCGCAGTCCAGCCTCTTCCGGCATATGGGATGGTATCCTTTGAGAAAACTACTGCGCGACAAGTTGATGGCACCATCCACGAAAACATCGTCTTAAGCGAGAAAACCCTTGATAAGTATCAGGCTTATAGAAATTGAAAACTACCGCGCTATCAAGAAGCTTGTTTGGCGTCCAGACCCAGGCCTAAACTGTCTTATTGGACCGGGGGATAGCGGGAAGTCCAGTATTCTTGATGCAATTGAGCTTTGCTTGGGTAGCGCGGCCCGCAGAACCATCGCAGTTTCCGACTGCGATTTCCATGGACTGAATACGGACGAGCCTATTTCAATATCGCTAACGCTCGGCGGCCTCGATGATTCTCTACTCGACCTCGAAGAGTATGCGCTTTATCTGCGTGCTTTCGATTCGAAGACAGGTGCTTTAAAGGATGAGCCGCAGAAGGGTCTGGAGACCGTTATCACCCTAAATGTATCGGTCGATTCCTATCGCGACCCAGTATGGGGATTGACCTCTATACGTGCCACGGCCAAGAACCAGCAGAAAAAACTTTCTCAGAAAGAGCGCGTGCGGCTCGTTTCGTCACGACTCGGTGTATCGAACGTCGGGCAGAATTTGACTTGGGGCAAAGGCTCGGTGCTCACGCGACTAACTGAGGAACAACTCGACGTCGACTCGGTGTTGATTGATATCGCGCGCGGTGCAAAGTTCGCATTTGGCGAGAACGCGAACGACCAACTCATGCAAGCGCTTGCCATCGTGGAAAGGACTGCCGGTAGCTTGGGCGTTCCGACGGGCGGCTCCGTCAAGGCCTCACTGGACACTCGGGGGTTCTCGTTGAAAGAGGGGACCGTAGCGTTGCACGGTAGTGATGGCGTGCCGTTGCGATGCCTCGGGACAGGCTCCGCCAGGCTTCTGGTTGCCGGTCTGCAGCGCGACGCCACCCAGGCTGCAGCTGTCGTATTGGTCGATGAGGTCGAGTTCGGTCTGGAGCCGCATCGACTCACGCGGCTGCTGAACGCCCTTGGCTCAAAGCTTGAGGAACCAACAGCGCAGGTGTTCATTACGACGCACTCGGCAGTAGCGTTGCAGCAGCTCAAAGCCGAGCACCTGCACATCGTCCGCAAGGGCAGGGATGTCCACACCGTTAATGCGGCCGGTACGGATGACGACGTTCAGGGCACCCTTCGAAAGTCGCCGAGTTCGTTTTTGGCCAAGAAGGTCAT
>Ga0366771_1080_pt1 | contig 13820 bp, 9 predicted proteins | sample BONcelN113001C10_FD_207080 | JGI IMG/M metagenome (GOLD analysis project Ga0366771, IMG submission 207080) | Enriched cells from coal bed in the Powder River Basin, Montana, United States - BONCAT cells N11 rep2 HSBNCT.N11.300.1.C10 ...
CTGACTGGGCTAAAGCGGAGGATACGGATTTCTCTATTATGCCTGCAGCGTTGTGGGCAGGGATGATTATGGATGTTAACATGGGGTACTCCTTTGATCGTTACATATTATCCAATCCACAAATTCCCGCACCGCTCCATTGCCGCCGTCTCTAATGCAAACATAATCAACTGCAGCCTTAACCTCATCGGCAGCATTTGTCGGGCAAGCTGACAGGCCGCAAATCGTCATCGCCGTCAAATCATTTAAATCATCGCCTATAAAAGCCGTCTCTCCTAGTGATATATCGTACTTCTCTGCAACAGCTTGGAGCGCCATCGCTTTATCAGCTATATTCTGATACACTTCCGTTATTCCCAATTCTTTCGCGCGGATTTCAACAATTTTAGATTCACGTCCTGTCATTATCACAGGAATGATACCCTTGTCTCTGAGGAGCACCTTCAACGCATACCCATCTTTTGAATCAAAGGATTTAAACAACTCACCAGATTCTGATATATGAAGTTTTCCGTCCGTTAAAGTACCGTCAACATCCATGACTAAGAGCTTGATATTGATACCCATCAGGCTAGCTTCCTTTCAAACCTCGAGGTAGTAATAAATTTAACTTCAACCTGTGTTTTCTTTGTAACAAAAAAATCCGCCAGCATTTCGCAAATCTCACGGTTTAGCACATCTGGATTTTCTACTGTGCTATGAAGCTCTAACGCAGGGTCAAAATAGTTTCCTGAACTTTGTGCATTGTCATAACCATCAAGCCCTGCGATAGCAATTAATGCAACATCAAGCTCATTAAGCAATCGCATTAGCATAATAGCAGAGTTGTCCATATGCTCCCATCCGATTCTGGCCAATCGGTTGAATGAAATTATATACTCGCCTTTCTCGCCTTCTGTTTTTATGTTTGAAGTGTATATTTTGTTAATGTTATCATCCAGCTGAGCAGTCCCTTCGCTGTAAAAGCGTTTGGCATTACTCATATAAAGAAAATCAACTTTTACATTTTGGGGTATAAAATTGATGGATATAACCGTAGCGCTATTTTGCTCAATAAACTCTTGTATCCGTCTTGCCTCAGTTCTAACACTCCTGCCAGGAGCCAGAATAACTACATTCCGCTCACTGAGTATCGCTTTCAAAGAAGCCATGCTGGCGATGTCATCGATGTTGGCAGCCATATATTTCATGTACTCCGATTCCAGAAAGCCATAGTCGTATCTTTTACGTTTGTCATCCCCAACTTGGTTAAGTATATGTCGTATATCCTTGGAGCGGATACTGTTCTTCTCAAGCAGATAGGAAATATTATTTACATGCGCGCTGTAACTTCCTGAAATAAAAAATGGTGTAGAATATCCCCATGTACAGCGAGTCCGGATATTGTCCATATAGGTATCAATGACATCCAAAATGGCATCAATATCATAATTATATACCCACTTTGAAATCAAGTATTGTGCAATGAGCTCGGTTGGCGTATTCCCTGCTCCTCTCCCCATACCGGATATTGTAGAGTCCACAACCACTTCACGCCGCCCATGGGACATCTTTATAAACGCTTGTGACAATGCACTGGACATTTGCATGTTATTATGGGAATGAAAGCCTATCTTACAATCTGAAACTAATTTTTGATCAATTAAACTGAAAATTCGTTGAAGGTCATCTTCATACATAGAACCAAAAGAGTCCACAATAGAGAAAACATCCGGATGTATAGAATTTACATCCCTGATAAGCTCAATAAGCTCTGACTCACTATAGCCTAACACATCAACCGGTTGTACAAAAAGTATGTATCCCTTTCTTTTAATTTGGTGACAAAACTCTATCACGTCATTTCGTTCTTCTTTAAAAAAGCATGCCCTTACAGCTTCAAAAGAACGTCCGGTATATTCGTCCAAATTTTTAATTGAGTAACGGCTATAATCTGCAAAGGCAGTAAAATGACTGTTTCCATGAAACTCAGGTATATGCTTTTCCGCATCAATGCTATTGAGAAAAACTGTTTTCCCTTCTCCCTTACCTTCATCCTGCAGAAATCCAATCTCAATCCAGTCAATCTGCGTATTAATCAGGCCGTTCACAATGCCATGTATATTATTGTCTCCAAACTGTTTATTAATCAAATATGCTCCATCACGTAGTGTACAATCAAGTATCTGAACATGATTCATTTATAATACCTCCACGAATTATTCTTTCTACAACTTCGATGTGTTCGGGATAATCTACTCCGACAGAATCGTATTCTGTTTCATGTACCCTGATTTTGTATCCATTTTCCATAGCCCTAAGAGGTTCTACTCCTTCACCGATTTCAAGTTCAGTCTGCTTCATTTTGTAGAACTCTAAAAGAAAGTCCCGGGTATATGCATATATTCCCACATGCCTAAAAATACGAGCTTTTAACTTTTCCTTAAGATTGGATGGTATAGTGGATCGTGAGAAGTACAGTGCATCACCACTTATGTCTGTTACAACCTTTACAGTGCTGTTTGCCCCAATTTCTTTTGGATCTGTTATCTCTTTTTTCAATGTTCCAAAACAAACGCTTTTATCCTCAAATATGCGAATTACCTGGCGAATCATCTCGGGTTCAATGAGAGGTTCATCGCCTTGTATATTTATAAAAAGATCCCCTTCAATTTTCTCCGCCACTTCAGCCACACGATCAGATCCAGTATTGTGCGCGTCTGAAGTCATTATTACCGGTATTCTCAGCTCACGGCATGTCTTAGCAATCCTACCATCATCTGTTGCTATATAAATCCTTTCCAGCTCTTTAACTTTAAATGCCTGCTGGTAAACCCACCAGATCATAGGTTTCCCGCAGATATGAGCTAATGGTTTGCCTGGAAATCGAGACGATGCATAACGTGCAGGAATAACTCCAATGATTTTCACGTTTTCATCCACCCGCCTTTCTTTTAAGGTGATAACTTATTTCTTACTTTTTTGCAGAAATATACAAATGTATATTTTATTCCATGCTCTATAATACAACGGTTTCCGCCCCTTATTTTACGGGGCAACCATGTTAACAAACGACCGAGTCTATAAGAACACGAATTGTAAAGGTTATTAATCTTTTGCTCTAATTGAATATTATATTCATTCATTTCGTTAATTCCAGATTGAATAATTCTATCAATTTCATCTCTATTGAGATTTCTCTTGTCCTCGAACATTTGATTGTATTTTTCATTAATATTATCAATTCTATCTATTTCATCTCTATTGAGATTTCTCATGTCCTCGTACATTTGATTGTATTTTTCATTAATATTATCAATTCTATTATTAATGTTTCTTTCTAATCCCTCTATACGTTGGTCAAGGATAGTGTGCAGCGAATATGCTTTAGTCACAGGCTTCTTTGCAAGAACTGTCTCCAACCATTTTAATGAACGTCTAAGCTCTCTATTAAGAATATCAGACACAGGGACATAATCTATAGGCTCAAATAATCTTTTATCATCATAATGTACATGCTCACCGTCTACAATTCGGTGATTCAGACCTAGTGGATTAAGCAATGAGTAGTATCTGGATACTCCCCCGGCTTTTCTCACGATTACAATAAAGGGCTTTTGGAACAAAATAGCCATACACATGCCATGGAACGAATCAGTAACTATCCATTCACTATGCCTAAAATAAGCAAGCCAATCCTCAATCATGAAGTCAGTTAAAGGCTCAATGCTCCATGGTAAGTTCAATTCTTTTCTATATGAGTCATGTGCTGCCACTTTGAGTGGTAATTTAAATTTCTCTTCATAATATCTTAATATCTTGTCATTTTGAGATGAGTTGTCCAACATATATGAAAAAATAAATGGTGATTCCGGTAGGTTATTTACAGCTTTATCAGCTAAGTTATGCAGAATTTTCGGATCACATATAAAAACCGGATCTAAAACCCATTCTGCCTCTACGGACAGCTCTTGGGAAGCATATTCTTTAGCACAAGTTTCCCTGACCGAAAAAGCATCAAATTGCTGCAAATAATACGAAAAATTTGCTTTATCGTGTTCTGTAGCCATCATGGGATCATGGCCCCAAGATGCACAGTAAGCAATCTTTAACCTGTTATTGTTAACGAAATTTAATAAAGGCATATCGCTTATAGCATGACTAATCACCGGGTTGTGGTATTGACCAGGTCCGGTAATAAAAATATCACATTGGCCATTTAGCATCCGCAAATCGCTTTTTTTACTAAAACTTTCGCTCACAGCATAGTCCGGATATGGATTTTCTCTGAACATGGGTGGATAACAGAGGGGCTCCCAACTGCTATCAGAGGGCCATTGCAGCATTAAAGCTGAATACCCCATAGATTCAACAACTCTATATAATGCATAATGAGCTATTTCATCCCCATAGTTGAAGTGACACCACCCCCCTGCAATTCCAATATCATAATGCTCTTTTAGAGAATAATTAACGGCTTTTGTGAACATAAGAGATGGGTAAAGAGACAAGAACCTGTTACGTGCCTTATGAATCTTCCATTCTGCGCTAATCCGATTTCCGGCGGTATAATGTCTGGGAACAACGGTCAGCGCTTTAAGACGAGATTGCTCCTTACGTAATAACTCCGCACCTTTATCATTATTTACAAAGATCAAACTGGTACCCTTGTCGTCAAATAGATTTACATCAAATCTTTGGATACTCCAAAAATCGCCAATTGACAAGTCGCCTTGTCTTGGGAAATTACAAAAATCACAGGAATAACAGCTTTGCCTTAAACTAAGATTTATAAGGAAAGCTTCACCATATTGAAATTCATCAAGATTAACGGCACATTTGTCTCCGTTTCTTAGAAAAATAGCAAGACGTCTCGGAGAATCTCCCCACCCCATGCTCTTATCTCTAAAGTCTATACTTTTTACATTTTCCAGACCAAACTTCTCATCCAAGTAATCCCTGAGCATCATCTGCGAAGGAACACCATGGCAGAGGAGATCAACCGTATACAAATTTTCAAATGTCTTTATCAGGTATGCATTAAGACCAGCAACCTGACAAGGGCAACCTGAAAATAAAACCTTTTGCCCTGACTCCAAATAAATCTTTATATCTCTATAAATATTACCAACGTTACTTTGTACATATTTAGATTTTTGGAGTTTTGGTAAATCGTCCTGTTCAGTTATGCAGATATGTTCCACAGTGTAGGGATTTTTAAAGGCAGCTCCACATACAACTCCGCCATTGCGAAGGATGGCCGAAGCAAATAGATAGAATAATCCTCCTGAACTGCTTTTTATTCTAATCCCGTCTTCTGCCATAGCGGCATAGCAAATTGGGTCTACAAAATTCCCGTGATCTGGATGCAAGACGGGGCATATGCGCCTGCACATACCGCAATTGTTGCATTGGAAGTTATCTATGTCAGGATACAAAAAGCCCTGATGATCCGGCTTCATATCTACCGCATCAATGGGGCACATGTTATAACAGGCCCCACAACCGGTGCACATATCTTTATCACATAATTGCATGCTATACCTCCTTCTTAAATTCCAGGATGCTCATTTTGTTATTTTTGCGAAATAATCTTTCCTACAGCTTTCATTATACCATTACCAAGTTTCCATGATCGTGTGCTGTATATTGATTGAATTTGCTCTTCTAATCCAAAGTTTTGCGTTTTTAATTCAGAATTATGAGACTCCAGTTCGGAGTTTTGCGTTCTCAATTCAGAATTATGAGACTCCAAGCCGGAGTTTTGCGTTCTCAATTCAGAGTTTTGCAATTCCAGTTCGTAAATTTGCGCCTCTAACACAGAAGCCTTATTTGCCAGGATGGCAATCTCATCCGACATCGAATCCTCAACCATCCTCTGTCCGATATAACTGACATACATTCGTTCAAACGCAATAGCAATTTTAAGGTCTCCGCTGGTATGTAAATACCCGTATCTAAATATGACTAGCAGTTTGTCAGTAAAACATTCCTTCGGAATAGTGAATCTCATGTACTTTTTTTCGGGAGTGAGTATTATAGATCCACAGTTAATACCTCCTACTTCACAAGTTACTGTTTGCGCCGGATTTTGGGAATTCCAATCAACCGCAACAGTATATAATGCAACCGAGATTGTCAGTGGCTCGTTTGTTGGCTCGGTCAAATCAAATTCAAACGACGTGCTTTCGCCGTTTGACCATGTGCAAAACCTTTCATTACTATGCAATCCGCCCGTACAGTAATATGCAGCATATTCATGCGGCTTGTGTCCGCTTGTAAAGTATAGTGGGTCGCCTAGGCGATATTCACGTCCGGAGTTCACGTAGTAAAGCTCCAAATCCTCTTTGGTTATGTTTTGTGTGAAATAATTGAAACTCCGCATGTACAGCTCCTTCTCGGATGGTTTGGAGAGTAGAAATCGCAGATAATCCGGGTCTGTAAGCCATATAAAAGGTATACACAGCCCGAACAAAACAAAATTAAGAAATTCTATCGGCACTAAAGATTTGCTGTTATCCTCTATGCCATGGTTGCAGAAGCTTGTAAATATAAAAGACCCATATTCATGCGCAATACGACCTGCCAACATAGCATCAAACATACCCTTGGTCATAAAACCCATCACATGTCTGCATTTACAGCAGAAATGGAAGCAGGTCGGGGAATCGTCCTGTGCATCCGTTGTTGGATCAAACCCCGGCCTGGTGCGCATCAATACTGTGTCATATCTCTTCTTTGCCCGAGCACTCATCTCCTGATCGGATACATACTCCTGTCCGACATGATGCAAAGCCGTTTTCCCATTGTTATACAGCACTCCAACATCGTATTCCGGATCGTTGTCAATGTTGTGTATATCCATCATGTATTGTTCCGCAATAAATAACCGCAAAATACCTTTGTGCGTGAGCATCGGAACACCTGAGTTCTCAGATATGAACCTTTCATATTTTGATTTGATGATATCTGCACTATTGTCGTTTATAAGACTGAAAGCATTCAAAGCCGGGGCAAACGGCGGTCGCAAAACGCCACCGCCCTGGAAAATAACCGGAATATCTCTCTTGTTGGCAGCTCTCCGCAGTGCTTTTGGCAGATATTCGTAAATTAAGATGCCCTCGAGTTTTTCATCAAAATCGTTGATTATTCTGTCCAGGAGCTCTCCGATAATCTGCTCAAACTCTGAGTTTTCATTTTTTAATAAATCTATCCAGCAGTCAAACTGAGATGCATACTTGGTAATAAGCGCATCCTCTTTTGTTTGGGAGACGGGATACGCTTTTATTGCAAGCATGTCTTCTGTGATAGGGATAGTACTCATGCAATAGTTGGAAACAACATACCGCAGTGTTGTCCCAAATACTTTATCTTCCACGTGAGAAAAAAGTTCAAAGTACCGTTCGTGTGATATGATCGGCCACTTGTTTTTAATACACACGCCCGCATACATATAAAACTGCGCCCAGTGAAAATAATTCCCCGAACTGCTATGGGTGTCCAACGTGAACACAAACGGCACAAACATTATATAGGCCTCCTTTTGTCAACGGCTGAGCCTCACCAGGATCTTTTTCATTGTTCCAATTATGCCCAACTTTTTCAGAGCACGTAAGAACATCCAGAGCTTGGTTTGGTATACCAAACTGTAGAGCTTCGCCAGAATCTTCCTCTTTGTTCCGCGTAAACTATAACCCTTAAAATAACGATAGAGTTTCTTAAATATGCTGTAATGAGGCGGAGGTGGTTCAGGTGTGGAAGCGGCTGTTTCTCCAACATAGCCGAGCGACTCGGCGATGCTATGCATATACTCACCGGCGATAGTGAAACCCGCTACACGATATAAGTCTCTCCAATACAAATAGAAATAAGCTTTATCCGGAGCCATTTCCAGGATTTCTTCCTCTTTCAGGTGGTCTATAATATCGATTAGGAGAAGGCTATACTCCACATTGCAGCGCGTATAGGCGCGCTTGCCCTGACGATTCAAACCGTCTCGTGCGGTTACAAGCACCTCGGAAATCAACTTGTTCGGAAAATTTTTCAGTAAACGGTAGAAGAGCTCATAGTCGTGAGCCACACGTAAATCAACGTCGAATACACCCACCACATCGAAGCATGCCTTTGGCACCAGCATGGCGCAGCCGTGGATTTTGAGGTAGATTATAGGGAACATTTGTGATTTTCTTCTTGGCGGATATTCATTCAGGAAGTATTCGCCGACATTGACGTATATTTGCTTATTGTTTACGTCAATTACGTCCCAATCACAACGCATTACAGTGTTCTTATTCGAAAGTTTGGACAGTTCCTCGACCTCGCGCTCAATCTTTCTCGGATAATAAAGGTCGTCGTGCGAGAGCCACGAGAAATACTCTCCACGCATGTTAGAGATACCCATGTTCAGTGCTGTGGACGTGCCTCCGTTTTCTTTGACAAAATAGCGTATCCTGTGGCCGTAAGACATGGCAATCTGATTGGTATCGTCTGTGGAACCGTCGTTGACGACAATGACCTCTATGTTGTCGTATGTCTGCTTAAGGGCGCTATCTATCGCTTCACACAGATAGTCGGAGCCGTTGTATACAGGGATGACAATGGACACAAGCGGGTGAAAACTATTCATGAAAAAACCCCCTTCAGGATTACTTTTATCTACAATCTCCGTTACATGGCTGCTGTCTCTGTTCTTTAACGCTCGAGCAAACCGCAGCATGGCATCAAGCAAAAAGAACTGCTTTGCTTTGAACAAAGTGCAAATAATCCTCATCTTGCGCGTCAACGAACCGAACTCCTTAATGGGTCTTGAGCGAAGAATCTCTCCAACGACCGATTTGTTGATTTCCTTATATATGGAACGATTACTTCTCGCCGTGAAGTGTATGATGGCTACCGTGAGGGCGATGAGATATTCGTCAGTCGTTTTGAAGCCGTGGACAATTAGGGCTTCCCTGAAATCCTTTAAGGCGGCGACACGCCATTTTATATCTGCTTGGCATGACGAAATGGTATATTTACTCGAGACATAATTATAAAACGACTTGTCCACGAAATATACTGCACGGCAGCCAGCAACCACACGTACCTGACGCTCAAATTCAGCGCCGGTTAACTCCGGATTGAACGGCTGCGACTTCTCGTGCCGTACCATGCAGGTCACGTCACAGAACGGCGTCGCGCACAATATGTCCTGACGTATATGGAATTTTTCCTCTGTCGTGTTTGTATAAATCCTGTCACCCCCACAGTCCAAATCTAGATAGGGTGGCCAGTCCACATCCCGCAGTCGCCAATACACCATGTCCACATTCTCGTGTTCGTCAGCCGCTTTGAGCGCAGTCTCTATCGTCATAGCAGAGACTAAATCATCGGCATTGACATGCATGATCCATTCGCCGGAAGCTTTCTCCTGTCCTTTGTTACGAGCCTCCCACACACCACCGTTGAGATAATGAAAGCAGTGAATGCCCCCCGCACAGCGCGTTTTATTGCTTTCGGTATATTCGTCCAAAAACGCGGCGGTCTCTGGTTTAGAACCATCGTCCGTTATAATCAGTTCAAAATCTTTGCATGTTTGATCAAGTATGCTCTCAAAACAACGTGTCAGCTCGTTCTGAGACTTGTTGTAGACTGGCACCAAGATGCTAACCCTCATTTATACCTCACTCCAAACCATATTTTATAACCCCAATGAAAAAGCTTGCTTTTCTTAACCGCCTTTTGCATACCTAGCATGCGCGTTAGTCGCGACACGCTCGAAAGCATTTTATAGGCCGCCAGCCTGACAAGCCGCATGAACGTAACTTTTCCACCGCCCAAAGCTTTAAGACGGCTCTTTGCATATGATTTCGCATTCTTATATTGAGTATACGACAGGATTTCCATCTGCCTGTCCCAAAAGTCCTGCTCCGTGCCGTCGAGTTTACAGGCTTCCTCTGCTGTAATGTTTCTCATCATATTAAGCCACAGATGATCTGATTCGGCACGGTTGCAAACATAGTTATGTGTAATCTGCGATCCATGCTCTCGCAACATCACCAACGGCTCGTTGACATATACAAGCTCCTCTCCTCTGAACATCCTGAACCACAAATCATAGTCTTGCGTTACGCGCAGACATTCGTCAAACAATCCGACGCGCGTAAAATGACTTTTATATATCAGCAGCGAGCAACCGTTCAATACCTGCCGCAGTATCGGGAACAACCCAAACGTCAAGTCCGCACTGGGATACTTCTTTGCGATATCCATCGTTGCAATTGCCACTCCATTTTTGTCTATAACATCATAATCAGAATAGACAATTTGCGCCGGATTATTGGAAAGGGCTGCGATTTCGAGCTCAATTTTCTCCGGCTTGTACAGGTCGTCGTGGCTAAGCCATGAGAAATACTCCCCGTGCATTTGGGTAATCCCCATATTAAGCGCCGTGGATACCCCTCCGTTTTTCTTGGAGAAATATCGGATCCTATCACCATAAGACAGCGCGATTTCTTCAGTTTTGTCCTTTGAGCCGTCATTGACAACGAGGACTTCAATGGGCTCATATGTCTGCGCCAAGGCACTGTCTATAGCTTCTCTCAGATAATTTTCCCCATTGTAAACAGGAATAACTATCGAAACAAGTGGTTTCATTACTTTCTCCATATCATACGGTTTATGACATCCGTATACCCCTGAATGATTTTACATACTTTATCGCTGACATTCGTGTCTACATAGTCCAGCACTGGAGCGCAAGGTGTATCCTTGAGTTTTGTCGCTAATTCAACTGCCTGCAGAATTGCTGTCTCTCCAATCCCGCCGATAATCATGCCACCACGGTCTATTACCTCTTGACGTTCTGTACTCGTACGCGCCGATACCGCCGGAAAATCCAGAATTGATGATTCTTCCGCCAGCGTCCCGCTGTCTGACACCACACAGAATGCACTTTGTTGCAATGCGATATAGTCCGAAAATCCGAACGGCTCGTGTGTCCTTACGAGTGGGTTGAATTTCACTCCATGCGAATCCAAGGCTTTTTGGCTGCGAGGGTGGACGGAATAAAGAACGGGCATGTTAAACTTCTCCGCAAGGCTGTTAATCGCCCCAATAAGTTCATAGAAGTTATGCTCGATATCGATATTCTCTTCCCTATGCACTGATAGGAGTATATATTTTTGCGGCTCAAGTCCCAGATGTGACACAATATCCGATGACTTGCGATTTTCCAGCACCTCGCGCATTGGGGAGCCTGTTACAAATGTATACTCGCGCTTAAGTCCCTCCGCCAATAAATTACGCCTCGCCTGTTCGCTGTAAGGGAGATTCACGTCACTAATATGGTCCACTATACGGCGGTTGAGTTCCTCAGGTAGGTTCTCATCGAAGCAACGGTTGCCCGCTTCCATATGAAAGACGGGTATTTTCAGACGCTTTGCAGAAATCGCTGAGAGAGCAGAGTTAGTATCACCGAGGATTAATACCGCATCAGGGCGAGTCTCAGCTAGGAGTTTGTAACTCTTTGCAATAATGTTGCCGACAGTCTCGCCCAGGTCACCACCCACCGCATCCAGATAGTAGTCGGGCTTCTTGAGATTCAAGTCCTCGAAGAATATCTGATTAAGCGTATAAGCGTAGTTCTGTCCTGTATGCACAAGCGTATGGTCAAAAACCTTCTCAGCGAGCTTGATTACTGACGAGAGTCGTATTATTTCCGGGCGAGTGCCCAAAATCGTCATGAGTTTTAGTTTGCTCAACGTTATACCTCCAAAAATATGGTGTCGGGTCTTTCCGGGTCATATCGCTCGTTGCACCACATGAATGTAATTAAATCCACATTTCCTGTGTTCTCGATGTTGTGTGTGTATCCCGGAGGAATGTCCACTACTTCAAGCTTGTTATCGGTCACATGGTATTCGAAAGCCTCTCCGTCATCAATGCGCCGAAAGCGTATCACGCCCTCGCCGCCGACAACCAGAAACTTTTCATTTTTAGTGTGATGCCAGTGGTTGCCTTTGATAATTCCAGGTTTTATAATATTTACGGAAAACTGCCCATGGTAATCCGTGCGCAGCATCTCGGTAAAGCTTCCTCGGCTGTCTACGTTCATCTTGAGCGGATATGAAAACCCTTCTTCCGGTAGATAAGACAAATATGTGGAGTAAAGTTTTTTCATAAACGGGTCACTCAAATCCGGAACCGACAACGTCTTGCGGCTATCCCGATAACTTTCGAGCATTTCGACTATACGCCCCAGCGTCGCCTTATGCGTAACAACCTCCGTTGGGTCGCCAACTAAAGCGCGTTTAAACTCCTCAATCACATCATCAATATACGCGACCGTCAATTCAACGTTCGGATCGTTAACCGTTATGGGTAAACCTCGTGCAATGTTGTGGCAAAAAGTCGCAATCGCACTGTTATAGTTCGGGCGACACCACTTGCCAAACAGATTGGGGAAACGGTAGATGATTACTCTAGCCCCCGTCTCCACACCGTAAGCCTTTAATAAATTCTCCCCGGCAAGCTTAGACTGTCCGTAAGGGTTATCTAATGTCGCTTGCATGGATGACGACAGCACAATCGGGCAGGTGTTCCCGTGTTTCTTCAGGGTTTCCAACAGCACGGAGGTAAATCCGAAATTGTTTTCCATGTATTCTTTCGTATCTTTTGGGCGGTTTACTCCTGCCAGATGGAACACAAAATCAGCATTCTGGCAGTAGCTGTCTAGCAAAGATGGCTCAGTGTCCACATCATATCGGTACAATTCATGTTCCGATAGCGTGAAGCATAGGTTTTTCCCAACAAAGCCCTTTGCGCCTGTTATCAGTATTCTCATTAATACGCCTCCGCATCCAGGCCTGTGAGGGATTTTTGAACATAATCAAGCTTTAGAATCATCTCTTTTAGTTCAGCCCTATTCAGCCTGTGTGTATTATGAGAGGTATAGTCATCCACTTCCGAAACTGCTTCCTCACCGCTATTGGTGTATTTTCCATAGTTTAAGTCACGGTTGTCGAGCGGCACGCGGTAATAATCCCCCATGTCCTCCGCACGTGCTAACTCCTCGCGTGTCAGGAGGGATTCATACAGCTTTTCGCCATGGCGTGTACCAATCTCGCGGATATTAGTCGGATAGTCAAATATCTCACACAATGTCTCCGCTAATAAACGTATGGTTGCAGCAGGGGCTTTCTGAATAAATGTATCCCCAGCATTACCGTGGGTATAGGCAAATAGTACGAGTTCTACTGCGTCCGTAAGGCCCATCATGAAACGTGTCATGTTAGGATCAGTGACAGTCAGAGGTTTCTTTTCGCGTATCTGCTTAATAAACAGCGGTATGACCGAACCACGCGAACACATCACATTGCCATACCGTGTGACACAGATGTTCGTGTTTTTTGCACTTCTTGTCTTAGCCAATGCGGTCTTCTCCATAAGCGCCTTGGACATGCCCATTACATTTATTGGGTAAACCGCCTTGTCCGTCGATAGGCAAATTACATTTTTAACACCCGCATTTACAGCAGCATTCACAACATTCTCAGTACCCAGCACATTCGTACGTACAGCCTCGCCGGGGAAAAATTCACAAGATGGCACCTGTTTAAGTGCTGCCGCCTGAAACACATAGTCAACGCCCTCCATTGCGGCGCGAACGCTATCATAGTTACGCACGTCGCCTATATGGAATTTTAGCTTGGGGTTTAGGTAGACGTTGCGCATATCGTCTTGTTTTTTCTCATCCCTGGAGAATATTCTAATCTCTCCGATATCCGTATTTAGAAAACGTCTTAGGACGGCATTTCCAAAGGAACCAGTTCCTCCAGTGATAAGTAAGGTCTTGTTTGCAA
>Ga0366771_1066_pt2 | contig 13303 bp, 25 predicted proteins | sample BONcelN113001C10_FD_207080 | JGI IMG/M metagenome (GOLD analysis project Ga0366771, IMG submission 207080) | Enriched cells from coal bed in the Powder River Basin, Montana, United States - BONCAT cells N11 rep2 HSBNCT.N11.300.1.C10 ...
AGAATGTTTTGATATCTCCTTTAAAATGCCAATATCCCTAATAATTAAATCGCTTTTTGTGGCAATTGATACACCAAACCCGAAGCGATTAATAAGTTCCAAAGCGCCTCTTGTAAGTTTATATTCTTTTTCAAATGGATTGTATGGATCACTCATGGCTCCTGTTCCAACAACACCCTTTTTGCGCTTTGATTTAAGCTCATGCTCAATTAGGGCAAGAGCATTTTTCTTCGCTCTTACCCGATCAAAATTATCCACTCTATAGCATTCACTTCTGCTGTCACAGTAAATGCAACCATGGCTGCAACCTTTATAGATATTCATATTATAGTTATTGCCAAACCAGGAGTTGTTTTCAGAATACCCGGATATTATTGTTTTTGCTGTAATGAATTCCATCTACAATCCCTTTTCCTCAAGAAATTTTATAAACTTGCTTTCTGAGAATATTTCGTTGGTTACAAACATACCGGCATAGAAAAAGCTACAAAATTTTATCTCCTCCACGTAATACTTCCTCTCCCATTTTCTAAAATTCGGACATAAGTTTTATATCCATCCTCAAAATAAATTTATACGAAAACTGCATAAAAGTCAATATGCAATTTTCGTATAAAGTAAAATTACTTTAGGTGATTGATATGTATGAAAAAATCAGAAATTTACGTGAAGATAAAGATTTGACACAACAGCAAATGGCAGAGCATTTGAATATTACACAGGCTACCTATTCACGTTATGAAAGCGGAGATTTAGATGTACCAAGCGCTGTACTGATCAAGTTATCAAAATTTTATAACGTCAGTATAGACTATTTATTGGGACAGACCGACAATCCAAAGCCTTACGGCAGTTTACGTACCTAATAATAACCTTGCCTTAGTTGAAATTATCGCCCGACCTTTGCCTTTTATCCTCATTTGTGTTCCAGAGATGAATAATGGCTGCAACAAGAGCGGCTACTGTTACAACTATAAGCATTATGAGATTTGCCGACATTGCTGCATTGAGCAGCCATTGGGCAGCTGCCGACGCTTTTTGTATCTTTTGATTGTAAGACTTAATGCCACCATCCTGTTTGACAGATTAAGCGCAACCACTAAGGGTTGCATTTACAATGTCAATTCACCAAACACAAACTTATTTAAAGGAATTATATATTATATATTGTCTAGTCAGTTTCTACGATATATAATTGAAGTATTAAAATAATGAAAAGAAGTAGGATGCAGTCTGAATTAAGTCATGCATTCTGGTCATTCATAATGCATATGGATGCAAAAGGATCGTCAGATAGTATCCCGGTGAAAATAACTGATGGAATTAGATTTTAATTGTGTGTATGAAGAACAATATGATAAATTGTTTTCAGTTGCTTATCGACTAACTGGAAGAAAAGAAGATGCTGAGGATGTAATTCAGGAGGCTTTTATGAATGCCTATAAATCATCCCAAGATTTTCGAGGTGATAGCCAGATTTCAACATGGCTGTATAAAATAGTTGTTAATTGCTCGTACAACTATATTAAGAAACAGACAAAGCTTCCAGTTGTTGATATTTCAGCTAAGTTAAATATCAGTCAGAACGAATTCTTTGAAATGATAAAAGCATATGAACCAGTGGAAGATGTTGTTTTAACAAATGATATGAGAGAAACATGCCTTCAGATGTTTTTGAAATGTATCCCTAAAAAACAAAAAATAGCCTTTGTCTTGAAAGTATTATTGGATTTATCTACCAATGAAGTTGCATCTATTATGGATATTTCAATCAGTGCAGTAAAAACAAATGTATATCGTGCAAGATTAAGTATGAAAGATAATATGGAGGATAAGTGTTCTTATATAAACCCCGCTAATCCTTGTAATTGCAAGAACTGGGTGGCATATGCGATAAAGAATAACAGAATGGATAAAATACATAACGTCAAATTACAAAAAACTATAAACTATGAGGAAATATATAATTCTGAAATGGATTTCCTGTCCAAAGTAGTCATGCTGTATAATAATTATCCTGAACGTCAGACCTATGAGGAATTTATTCATCATATCAAAGACATGATATCGAGCAATTCTTTAAAATTACTATCATAAATAAAATAATAAAAACTTTTGTGACCTTTTGCTATTATATGTATCTAAGAGAGTGAAACATAAAAAAATAGGAGGTTAACAATATGTCAGAACAATTAATGGTCTCTGCAAGCTTAATTAATCAGAAGGTAAAATTTAAAGGAACATCAAGGTCCAATCCTGAAATCGTGCTGGATTATACACCACCGATAGGTGATGGCGAGGGGTATACATCACTGGAGTTATTACTTATAAGCCTTGCATCCTGTAGTGGAACTTCTATTACATTATTACTGAGAAAAATGAGAAAAGATGTATCTGGTCTCAAAATAATTGCAAAAGGAAATAGGAGAGAGCAGCATCCGACATCCTTTGATAAAATTATTCTTGAAATCTGCTTGAATTCCATAGATGCTGAGGATTCAGACATGGATAAAGTGCTCAAGCTCTCTGAAGAGTCTATCTGCCCAGTGTGGAATATGCTTAAGAATAATGTTGAGATCATCTGCAAGTACAAAATATTAAGAGATTAAAAAAAGAGAACAGTGTCTAAAGATATTTAACAAATTTATGAAAGCTATATTTAACGACATGTGCTTGTTTGCACCAGCGTCCCTAGTTGACAGTAGGATATCATGGGAAGAAGTGGATGCATTTATTGTTAAGGCTACCTTTATTAATGGAGGAAACAAAGTGTCCGCCGAGCTATACTTCAATGAAAAAGGCGAGTTGGTAAATTTTATTTCCAATGACAGATATAAGTAAACAAAACACAAGGAGATATTTTTATGTACCAGAATATTTTATATTCCATTTTAAGAGCGATTTTTGCATACTCTCTCCTTTTGGTGGTTGCAAGGCTTATGGGTAGAAAAGCTCTTTCCCAGATGACCTTTTTTGATTTTGCAGTAATTATTACCCTGGGATCGGTAACAGCCAATCTGGCTATCCCTCCGGTATGTCAAAAAGGCTCAATGTCATCTATGAAACTGAGGGACAAAAAAACAAAGGTACCTCCCGAAAAGGCAGATGCCATTAAGTTAAAGATTAATGTGTTCATTTTTTGAGGTTGCCTTTTCTTGGCACTCGCTACATTCGACATCATGTAAGGAGATTATTCCTCCACAATGCGGGCAAGTCCATCTATCCAGTTCCGCCTTCATAAAGACATCTATCCCACTGTCCTTGACGGTAATACTGCTTTGAATAATGCTTGCACCATATCGTGTATTATAGCTTTTCTCGAGGGTTTTTATTTGTTTGCAGGGAAATATTGTACATTCGTAGCAATATGCAATGCCTTTATCTTTGGCACAATCCTTAATTTTACATTTGCGGCAATGTTCTGGTTTGCCTAAATCTCCTGCCAGACAGCCTGCACAAGATTTTTTTGAATAGCAATGCTTATAACAAACCATGCAATTCATACCACATGGAGCAAACATATTATTTTCAATTATAGTTGGCATTTTCATGGGCTACACTCCCTTAAGGAAAATATATACATAATTTCCTTACAGTATAACATAAAAATTGTAAGTGCAAAAGGACTTAAACCACGAAGGTTCAAGTCCTTTTGCATCAAAGTTCTGTAATCTGCATTGACTCCTCTTTCAGGATTTCTTAACGATATACCCACAAATTTCTTATCTGACTTGATATTTCTGCAAAAGACCATTCCTTACTGCTTTTTCAATATTATTAAGATCATTTACAGTAACCATACCATCCTCGTAGCTAGTTAGCACAATAAAATGTCCGCTGGTAGTAAAGTCACCAGGTTTGCATCAACCCTGCGTCCTCATTGACACTGTTTTCAGAACCCGGATTTGACCCTCATGATTTTGGAACCTTCTTCGGGCAGAGACGAAAAACGTAACTGCCTCCCCAAGGTGAGTAAGCCCGGATGGAAAATCGACAGTGTTCTCCACATTCCAGTCACCCCGCTTGCCATACCAATTTATTGCTGCTTCAGGTATTCCAAACCAGCCGGCGTCCAGAACAAAGTTTGTCATGCCAAGGCATGCCGCATACCTGGCAAATACAAGCATCCTCATTAATAAACCGGTCCTCATAAGACCACCAGGTATTATAAACTACTGGAAGCGTATCAAGCTGATCGGCCTTGACCACACTACTGTTTTCAAGAAAATATCTACGGCTTCTCCGGCTCGCCTCGTCAAGGCTGCTCTTGGAAAAGGACAGATAAACCGGAGCTCCTGTAAAGAACATCCCCGCTCCCAGGTCTGTAAAAAAGCCCTTCATATTGATTTCATTTATCCTTTAAGAGCTCCGGAAGCCATACCGGATACCAGATATTTCTGGCCAAACAAATAAACAACGATGATTGGAAGTATATTTACAAGCATCGCAGCGCACACAAGATTCCAGGAACTGACGTATTTGCTGAAATAATTATACATCATCATAACCATACCCCACTTGCGGGACGAATTCAGGAAGTACAACGGAACAATAAAATCGTTCCAGCAGTTCAACAGATTTAGGACTACTGCAGTGGACGTAACCGGTTTGAGCAGCGGAAAAATGACACTAAAAAACATCCGCAGACCGTTACAGCCGTCAATAAGAGCAGGTGAACTGTATGACTCATACCGGAAGCATTTATAGAAAGCTGAGGGTCAAGAGCCGTGCATAAATAAAGTCCGACCAACCGCCTAAGCCACATGAGCAATTTTATACAGCTACAACATTATTTGTCAGTTGTTTTCACTGCGATACACGTTCCTTTACCTTTTCTACCCATGCAAGCTCATTTTGATAATACATAATCCCATTTTCAAATGCCATTTCCCAAAGGACTAATTCATTATTGCTTCTTGCAAATTTCAGAAATTCTTTCTTTTTATCACTTTCCAATGCAGCCAGCTTATCCTTAAGCTTTTGCTCATAAAGATCCAATTGTAAAAGTAAATCCTTTTCCGACAGCCGTGAACTCAAAGACAGTTTGATTAAAAAGTCATGCTTAAATCCCGGCAATTCCGGCTCTTCAAGCAGCCACGCAGTTATAGTTTCCTTTCCTTTTTCGGTAATACTGAATATTTTTTTTGATGGATTAGCTACTTGATGAATCACTTCACCAGTAACCAGTCCTTCTTTTTCCATCTCCTTCAATGTGTTATAAATCTGTGTATGTGTTGCATGCCAGTAAAAAAGCATGGAATCATCAAAAACCTTCATCAAATTGTACCCCGGCATGGGAGATATCTCTATCAAACCCAGCAGTAAAATCTTTAGCGACACTCTGCCCACTTCCTTAAATGTTTAATTTGTTTGCATATTTCTTTGTTTTATTATTTCAGAAATTTCAATATTCGGATGACGGTAGTAATAGTCCTTTGATGTTATACTTCCTTGAATGGCTCTATTCGGACACCAGTTATAACAGGCCAGACAAGTTTCACAATGATGCATCCATACAGGCTTATTATCATATATTATTATATTGTCAACTGGACATACTTTTGAACAAATACCACACCCATCACAGTTTTCGTTAGTTTCAAATCCAATGTCCATAGTACGTACAAGTTCTTCAATCCTTGTCTCAGCAGGCATATTTGTTTGCTTAATAAAAGACTTTTTGCATATTGGTCTTATCAAAATAGGCTGAATCGCGACAAATAGTAATTCCAACAAATAATTGGAGTAAAACAAGCCCTTGGTTTTGTCCAGGGTGTTCTTTACAATTTGCTCAAGCTTCTTTTTCCATGCTGAATAGATCTTCCATCGATTTTCTCTGGGTTTGAAAAATGAGTTTTGAGGCATATGGACTCCATAGGCTGCAGAAAGCCCACCGCCTTGCGACCGCAAAATGCTTCCTAATATCTTTAATGATGCCATCGCAGCGCCTCCGTAAGTACAAACTGAAAATATATACTTATGTTCCAGGTTTACAAGCTTCTCTGCAAACTCCTTAACAATGATTGGAAGCTCACCGTAGTATACCGGAAATATTATCCCAATTACATCAGCCTCTGTTGTAATTTGTTTTCTATCTCTTAATGATGCTATCGGAATAAGGACAGCACCTGTCTTTTCTGCAATATCCCTTGCTACCGCCAGTGAATTACCCGTTCCTGAAAAATAATAAATCTCAATACTCATAAATACTTCTCCTCTTCTGCCTGATTACTACCAAGAGTCAGAGCGATTACCATCCAGTTCTTATTTATTTGCCTGAGAGCAGCAAAAAGAGCAAGAAACATCAATCCCACAAATACATAATTATGAATATCAAAGATATTAAGATACACAAGGCCTAAAAATCGTTTATGTTGAAGAAACTCAAACCTATCATTGATAGAGGCATGGGCAGGTTGTAATCCAAAAAGTCCAAGTTCAGCCGCAATGTTTCTGCGAAATATTACTCCTGCAATCAGTGCAGCAATTCCACCAACTTTGTAAAGCCCTCTCCATGCAAAATCCGGTGTTATATCACCTGCGACAGGCATTTTAGTTTCCTCCCTGTATTGTGATATTTATAACTATTAAACTTATTTAATAGTAAATAAGTTTAATATATTAAATTATACTTGTAACTAGCAGAATGTCAATAGGATTCTGAAATAATTATGAAATAATGAGGGAAAGTATCTTATAACCGTTAAGTGACTTGTTTTCGCTGTTGTACTAGCGAAGAGTGTTTCGAAGTTTTGTGATAAATTACAATTCAACACCATATTTAGGTTTTAAGATTCCGTAAAATTTCATAATAGCGAATTGTTGCCAGTGAACTAGGGCTGCCTTTTTTACAGAAAGAAAGCTTCGCCAGCTTTGGAACTATACGCTCAACCACAATTTGCCCATCCACCATTTTAGACTCTAATGTTGCCAAAGCTTCGAGAAACCGCTTGTCCTCCTTAGCCTTGTTGTAAAAGGATAAAACATAGACATATACAAAAAGGTTGTAGTTTCGAAAGGTATTACTAAATTTTTTATTTGCCGCTCTATTTTCCAGGTTGTGTCCGAATTCATTTTACTCTTAAGCAAATCCAAAGCCCTGTATAAGTGCGGGGATTTTACTTGTTCTCTTTTCAGCAGCCATAATATTTCAAGGAAATCACCCTGATACATGTTTGGAAATGTTAAGTGCTTAATATTTATCCAGCATTACACCTTGCTCCTATTGGTATTATTTGATATAAACGCACAGCTTTTCTATCTTGACCTCACTCTGATTTCAATTAAGCGTTTTATATCATTTAAAACATCTTTGTGTTTAATCTCTATCATCAGCCATCTCCCCAAAGCCGAAAAAGCTGACTTTTGATATAGTTCCTTTACATACTCTGAAAATACTCCTACCTCCATAGCCAACTCCACCTCATCCTCTTCCTTTGCTCCTACTACAACCAAAACAATAAAGTGATTTGGCATCGGATAGAGTGTACACAGTGACTTGCCACTTTTCTTGTACTTCACATTCCATCCCGGCTGAGCAGAACATTTGCTGAAGTCCAATTGTCGTTTAGCCTTATATGTTTCCTCAATATATAAAACCAGTTTATCCCAATTAGGCTTTGCTTCACCAATATAAGCTCTTATATCCTCAATAGAAGGAATCCGGTCTGAATTATATAACTCATTCCATTTCATTATTTCCCCTCCAAATTACATGCCTTCACAAATTCAATAGGATGCTGAGTACGCTCTGCGGTTTCTTCAATTGATAATCCCTGCCTAATAAACCGCTTAACTACAGTTTCCATCTTTTCACCAACTTCAATGATGTGCATATTCTGCAAAGTCTCCTGCAAAAGTAATATTTGCTCCAAAGTCCAGTATCACATTTTGGTTTAAAACTTCCTCGTAAAACCTTCTTGAAACAGAGATATCATCTACAACTACTAACGGCTGTTTATATTTCATAAAAATGGATCCCTCCCAAGTCTAATACCCCATCTTTTCACACTCCAATTTCTTCTATATACTTAGCAAACTTGCTTTCTGAGAAAATTTCGTTAGTCACAAACTTGCCATTATGGAAAAAACTATAGGTTGTAAAAGGTGCCGGTGCATTTTGAGCCTGCTCCTTTGATTCAATCTTTATTAAAGTTATGCTTTGACCTTTTGTTCTTGCAATTTCAGCTATTAAAGGAGCATACTTGTCCGTATGAGGGCACTGGTTTGTATAGTATAAAACCATTCCTTTATCCTCTATTAAAGCATTCTTACAGCAATCCTTGAATTTCGGTTTTAACTCATTTTGTTGAAATGGCAGATACAAAAGTTCATAATATGGCTCTGCTGTATCACAGATCTTAAAGCCTTTATATTTTAAATATTTGGGGTCTGATAAAAACGGCATTTTCTTTACAGATGAAAGAATAACAAGCCCGTTCTTGTTTTGTACTTTAGCATTGTTAATGCATTCTTCCAGCAGCTTATTCGCATACCCTTGACCTTTAAACTGACCTGAAACCCAGAAGCAGTTAATGAATATATAGCCTTCTGCCTCAATAGGACACCACGCATTTTCAGCAGGTATAAACTCTATAAAGACTTTTCCTCTCGCATCAAGCTTTTTAAAAACAAGACCTTCTTTGAATTGTTTTTTCATCCATTCCTTCTTAGAAGAAACGCACGTTTCTCCCTTTTTATCTGAAATGGCACAGCATATATGTTCCTTATCAATATTACTAACATCAACATTAATGATATTCATCTCTTTTATCCCTCCTGCGTTTTCTTCACATTGAACCTCAATACCGTTTTCAGCTTACCAGTTTCAGTCTTACGAGGATCTGAAAGGTATATTTTACGATGCCTGTGAGAGCTTCTCTCATATACGCTATCATTACAGAATTGTCTCATAATTTCAAAACTTGCAGGCTCGTCATCATAACTTCCTAAATGGAGCATCTGACAGCACAGCCCCTCAGTTATAAGACGGGTCAAATTTTGGGCAACATTCTGAATTTAGGTTTGTTTTATTTGACATATTTCCTCATCCTCTCTTTTTTAATATTACCAATATATCATTAATAAACTGACAACACCATGTCATATTAAGAATATTTTTTTAAGCATTCTTCAAGTCTATTTTTTATACCATCACGAATAATCTTAGGTTCAATAACTTCTGCATCACCGCCAAAAGAAAGAATATATCCATAAAGCCATTCTTCGTCCGGCAATTCTGTTGCTACTATAAAACTTCCATAAATAAAGGAAGAATTGCTCTGCAATTCCTGCATATAATAGCGTTGTAGCAATCATTTGTCCTCAAATAATCCCAGCCCGATCAAATGCATATTTTAACTTATGATGTCCGCTGGTGGTAGGCAAGCGCAGGTCTTCATTGATGCCACATGATTCGAGAATTAGCTCCATATCGTCAGTAGGCCTGCTTAGCCGATAGAACCCACCAGACTGAAGGTCAGCCTGGAAGCCTGCAAGCGCCTTCTTAATCCTGTCTGCCGTAAGCCCTGACTCCCAGCCGTCTTCATTCATGGTACTTTTGCCCTGATGTTTCAGTACCCTGTATTGGATTAGCCTGACCATAGTCAAGGTAATGAAGCATATCAGGGAAGCGATGAAAATATTGTCTTTTAATTGTAAGACTTATTGCCACTACCCCGTTTGACAGACTTAGCACAACCACAATGCCGGATGAAGGTTGCAGTTACAATGTCAATTCACCCTTTTTCATCTGTAAATCAGAAAACGAAAATTACCATATTGACAGTCGCACTATTCTGTGATACTATATACTAGTAGTAAGTAATACATAATATCAGTCATACAGAATAGCAAGGGGTGATTGTGCTGGAAAACCTAACGGAAATGCTCAAAGGCGTGCTCGAAGGCTGTGTCCTTGAAATTATAAACCGCGGAGAAACCTATGGCTATGAAATCACGCGGCGGTTGAATGCTCTCGGCTTCACAGATGTTGTGGATGGAACGGTGTACACCATACTGCTCCGGCTTGAAAAAAGCAAGCTGGTAGAGGTCACAAAAAAGTCCTCCGACAAGGGGCCGCCGCGAAACTTTTTCACTCTCAACGACGCGGGGCGCGAGGAGCTGTGGAGATTCTGGGAAAAATGGGAATTTGTTGCGTCAAAAATCACCCAGTTAAAGGAGGAGCAATCAAATGTCTGAGTTTTTCGATAATTATTTCAATATTAAAAAAATGATTGAGAGCAAGCGTGAATACAAGCAACAGATGGCAAGGGTCGAGGCTCTGCCGAAAGACTATCAATACGTATTTAAGAAAATACAGGGACACATGTGGATGTTCGCAGCGGGGTCGGGCTATGACATGATGAAGATCCATTATGGCCTGATAGAACTGTTCGAGGCCGGTGCAGCGGATGGCAAGCATGTTTTGGAGATTACCGGCGAGGACGTGGCCGCATTCTGCGACGAGCTTCTGCGCAGCGCCAGCACATACACGGAAAACTGGCGCGAAGCGCTCAACCGCGACATACTGAGAAAACTCGGAAAGGGGAAGGATTCAAAATGACAGAAACCGCAATTCAAGTGAAAGGGCTGCAAAAGTCCTACAAGAAACTTCATGTTCTAAAGGGCGTGGATTTCGAGGTGGAAAAAGGCAGTATTTTCGCCCTGCTCGGTTCCAACGGTGCGGGCAAGACGACAATTGTCAAAATCCTCGCCACATTGCTGAAACAGGATAGCGGGACCGCCGCCGTCAACGGATTTGACGTTGCATCAAAGCCTGGCAATGTGCGGCAGTCCATCAGCTTGACCGGGCAATTTGCCGCCGTGGACGAGATATTAACCGGGCGGGAAAATCTCATTATGATCGCTAAGCTGCGGCACCTCACAAATCCGCGTCAGGTTGCTGACGATTTACTAAAACGCTTTGGCTTAACAGACGCCGCAGACCGCAGGGTTTCTATTTATTCGGGAGGTATGCGCCGCCGGCTCGACATCGCAATGAGCCTTGTGGGAAAACCGCAGCTCATTTTCCTCGACGAGCCGACTACCGGGCTTGACCCAGAGGCGCGCATCGAGGTTTGGAAGACTGTCAAAGAGCTCGCTGACAGTGGCACAACGGTGTTTTTGACCACGCAATATTTGGATGAAGCTGAACAGCTTGCCGACTGGATTGCCATTCTGCATGAGGGCAGAATTATCGCGGGCGGCACGCTTGAAGACCTGAAAAAGCTGTTTCCGCCCGCAAAGGTGGAGTACATTGAAAAACAGCCCACATTGGAGGAGATATTCCTCGCAATCATTGGCAAAAAGGAGGAAAAGTAAATGGAGACGGTAAAGAAACATTTTTTCAGTGACATGGGCGTCATGTTAGGGCGTTCCATGCGCCATATTTTTCGCAGCATGGACACCATCATCACAGTGGCCATCACTCCTATCGCACTTATGCTGTTGTTCGTTTACGTGCTTGGTGGTGCTATCCATTCCGGCTCGGATAACTATGTGAATTATCTGCTGCCTGGCATACTGCTGATTGCGATTGCAAGCGGTATAGCTTATACGGCTTTCCGACTTTTTACCGATATGCAGCGGGGCATATTCGAGCGGTTCCACTCCATGCCGATTGCGCGTTCCACAGTGCTATGGGGGCACGTGCTGACCTCGCTGGTATCCAACTTTATTTCAGTTGCCGTCATCATACTCGTAGCGCTCATTATGGGTTTTCGTTCGTCGGCGGGTTTATTGTCATGGCTAGCCGTAGCTGTTATACTCGTGCTGTTTACACTGGCCTTGACCTGGCTCGCGGCGATTGCCGGGTTATCTGCAAAATCAGTGGACGGCGCAAGCGCCTTTTCCTATCCGCTTATCTTCCTGCCATTTATCAGCTCGGCGTTTGTGCCGACCGAGTCGATGCCATCAGCCGTTCGTGCCTTTGCCGAAAACCAGCCGGTGACCTCGATAGTGGAATCCATCCGCGCACTGTTGTCAGGTCAGCCAGTGGGTAATGATATATGGGTCGCTCTTGCGTGGTGCGTCGGAATTATGCTTGTGGCATATTTCTTCGCGATGAGGGCGTATAAAAAGAGGGTGTAAAATTCAATATTTTTGTTTCAGACCTCTGCGTACAGATGTAATCTCCAATGTCATCTACGTGTACACATCAACCGGCTTAACCTTCCTTAATATCGATTGCTGCAGTCGATTAGTTTAACTTCCGGAAATTCACTACTATTGATCCTTTTCCCCGAATCTCAACTCAACCTCACATTTGTCAAAGGTCTGCCCTTTGGTGCTTTTACAGTAAACATAAGGCTGATAGCCTGTCGTGATATGTTGTCTTATATTAAGTTTATAAAAGCTGCAATACCCTTCTATACCTAGCAAACGCTTAAATAAACCGTGTTTTGTAAAATATTTGCAAACCATTTTTATTTTCCCTCTTTCTAATCATGATGAAATAATAAAAAACAAGGTATATCCTGACGCAACTTCACCTTTTCTTCATACACTTTCATCACTGTCAGTTTGTATAGCCAGTTCCTGTAAACCGGATAAAATGGATTTATAATCAAAAGCCGCATCAATACCCAGCTTTTCATATTTAGACTTGTATTTCGTATTATTAACTTTGGCAATTGTTTTCGTTGTGCTGTTATACTTTTTAACAGACAGGCTTAGCAAAAGATTATCCGCATCTTTATCCATAAGAGCGATTACTATATCAGACTGTAAGATACATGGCTCGGTATGGATATTGATATCAGTTGCATCACTTCGTATAAGGTTTACACCTGATTCTTTAAGTATACTGTCATCAGCTTCTTCTTTATATTTTATTACATTTATTTTATTGCCCAACAGTAGGAGAAATCTTGCCAATACCCTGGCAAGCTCGCCCCCCTCAACAATAGTTATAACCATACTGCTTCCTCCCGCCTATTTTTTAAACAACTGATATGTCTTATAAAATCTCTCGGCATTTTCCTGGTTTCCCAATCCTCTGTATGACTCACTGATTAGAAGATATAATTCTGCATTGTCCAGTTCTTTTGAAACAGCAGTCTTGAGTATTTTAAGGGAGTCTTTGAAACAGTCTGCATCAAGGAGCTCTTTTGCCTCCTTCAGATAGTTATCTGTTTGCTTGTATATGCCGAAATCCGGATGCTCGCTCATCAATTCATTTAGTACCGACCTGATCTTTTCGACAGTGAAGGGTTTTTGCAGATAGTTGACCACTCCAAGCTTTGTACATTCAACAGCATTTTTAACAGTGGGATATGCAGTAATTATTATAACAGGGGTATGA
>Ga0366771_1088_pt1 | contig 13111 bp, 10 predicted proteins | sample BONcelN113001C10_FD_207080 | JGI IMG/M metagenome (GOLD analysis project Ga0366771, IMG submission 207080) | Enriched cells from coal bed in the Powder River Basin, Montana, United States - BONCAT cells N11 rep2 HSBNCT.N11.300.1.C10 ...
TGTATTATCCTTTGACATTGAACTGAGGACAGGGGTATCGACCTGCACGACCTGAAGTGTGCCCTTGCCAATGAGGACTATAAATATGAACACGGGATTTATAGAAAAGAAATAAGCATGGATGAGCTAGAGATAAAGCAGCAGACAATTGCACTTGAGACTGCCAGAAGCGACTGGGCGGCATTCCAGCTTCTCCTCAAGTCCGATGAGGACTTTATCCTTTCTTTGAAAGAGAACCCGGTTTTTTCACCTGCTGGCCCTTTGGAAAACATCCGCCTGCAAGTGGAATTCACCAGCCTGTCGGGAGCAAAGGTCATTATGCAGCCTGTCGGGTTGGTGGAAGATGATGACAGAAGATATAAATCCGATATATTGCTGGAAAACGATATGGTAAATGTAAAAAGGCTGGTTGTGCAGCCTGTCTGGACGGAAATAACCATACCTGCCGATGCTGCTCCGGGAATATATAAGGGCGAGGTTCTTGTCTACAGCCACAGGATGTTTGAAAATGAGGAAATGATCATGTCCCTTCAGTTTACTGTCGAAGTGCTGGGTGTAACTCTGCATCCTCCGGAACAGAATGCATTCAACCTGGACCTGTGGCTTCATATGGCCAATATTGCAAGAAAACACGAAGTAGTCCTATGGAGCGACAGCCACTTCGAAATACTGGAGCATTATGTGAAAAGTCTTGCTCAACTGGGACAGAAATCAATTATGGCAATCGTTTCGGAGATACCATGGATCGGACAGAGATGCTACAAGAATACCAATTATCTCTCGGATTTGTTTGAATACAACATGCTTAAGGTGAAAAAGAGCATATCCGGGGAGTATTCAATTGATTTTTTCGTACTTGAGCGATACATAAAGTTATGCTTCAAATATGGCATAAACGAAGAAATTGAGGTTCATGGGCTGCTGCATATCTGGGCCTCTTCCTGCGACGGCTATGGGAATCTGTTGGACGATTACCCGGACGCAATAAGGGTCAGATACTATGATGAAGCTGATAAATGCTACAAATATATGAGAAGCGGTAAAGAGATCAGAGAATATATAAGATCGATCGAAGTGTTTTTCATTATGAAGGGCTGGATAGACAAAGTAAGAATTACAGCGGATGAGCCAGGAGATATGCCGATTTATAAAAAATGCATTTCGGAGCTTAGGCAGGTGGCTCCCTTGATGAAGGTAAAAACAATTATCGGCCATAGTACATTTCTCGACCATCTGGAATATTACCGGGAAGAAAACATGGATCTGGTTGTCTTGTTTGACATCGCCTGCGAAAAATGGGAGGCTGTCGTGGAAGGCAGGAAGAAACTGAATGGGCGGCTTTCGTTCTATGTCTGCTGTGGTCCTGATAAACCCAATACGTTTATATCCTCGCCCTTGCTGGAATGCAGGCTCATGGGCATACTTGCAGCCTTTATGGAATTTGACGGTTTATTACGCTGGAATTATACTGTTTGGCCTGAAAATCCCCGGGAAAGGATCTCATACAAGTACCCGGTATGGAAGGCGGGAGATACCAATTTCGTATATCCTTCAAATAACGGGAGGCCTCTGCTGACATTGAGGTACAAAAACCTTAAAAGGGGTATCGAAGATTTCGAATTGATTAGAAGGGTAAAAATGAGCTGTCCTGATTATAAGGAATTGCTGGGCAGAATAAAGGATACGATATTCAGATGCCAGGATTGGACGCAATACCCTCCCGGTAAAAAGAGAAGCGCCGAGGAATTATACAGTCTTGATTACAACGATTACAGGGTTGCCAGGAGAATGCTTCTGGAGGCATTAATCAGTAATAATCGAAAGGGGGAGTAGGCTTGAAAAGATATGTTTTTGCAGGGGCTAGCAGCAGGGCATTGGATATGTATGCTGTAAATATGGTGCAAAAATACAGTGATTGCGCAGCTTTGGCCGGAGTATACGATATAAACGGGACGAGGGCCGGGATACTCGGCAAAAGCTGTGGGGGTATACCTGTATATGGCGATTTTGACCGCATGATAAGTGATTGCAAACCAGATAGGGTTATTGTAACCTCCATTGATTCCACCCATCATATATATACAGTGAAGGCATTGGAGGCGGGCTGTGATGTAATCCTTGAAAAGCCTATGGCCATTGACGCAGCCAAACTGAAAGAAATCCTGGATGCGGAAAAAAGAACCGGAAGAAGGGTGTCTGTTACCTTCAATTGCAGATTCATACCATATGTGGCAAGAATAAAGGAAATGTTGCTTGAGGGTGTTATAGGGGAAATATACAATATAGATTTTGAGTGGATGCTGGATACGAGCCATGGGGCGGACTATTTCAGACGATGGCACAGATATATGAAGAACTCAGGAGGCCTTCTGGTGCATAAGGCGACGCATCATTTCGATATTATCAATTGGTGGCTTGACGAAGACCCGGAGCTGGTTTTTGCGTCGGGTACAAGACGTTTTTACGGTGACTGCGGCAAATTTCGCGGAAATAGGTGCCACAAATGCCGGTTTTCGGATTCATGTCGGTTTTACTGGGATATCACTGCAGGCGATTTCAGCAGGAGGTTCTATTTTGAGGCGGAAAAGGAAGACGGTTATATCCGGGACGGGTGTGTTTTCGCTTCTGATATCGACATATACGATACCATGTCTGTAAATGTAAAATACTCAGGAGGAGCGCTTTTGAGTTATTCCCTTAACGCATACAGCCCGTATGAAGGCTGGAAGGCCTCCATAAACGGATCGGGGGGGCGGATCGAGGCAGAAATATATCAAAGCGGGAGCAAAGCTGCAGAGCCCATTCAGCAGATAAGACTATACAACAGGAACAATGAAATTATCACGGAGGAAATGATTAAAGATGGCGGAGTGCATGGCGGGGGAGATAAAAGGCTTCTCAAAATGATATTGGAGGACAGCATACCCGACCCGCTGGGACAATTAGCCGGGACCAGGGCAGGAGCCATGTCGGTTGCCATAGGAGCCGCTGCAAACAAATCAATAAAAGAGGGAAGAGCTTTAACTATCGGCGAGCTGTTGGATGAATAGCATACAGATCCTATGTATTGCGCTCATTAAATATTTTACAAATTTTGAAATATTTCATTGGCAAAGGGCTAAAGTAATAAGAAAAAGAGGTTTTTTACACATGTTGAGAGAACAAAGCTGGCTCAAGCCTGCAAGCGGTTTTGAATTTGAGCTGGAACAGGCGGAAGAAGAGGGAAAGGACATAACCTCCTATAATAGCAGAGTAAAAGAGATACTTTCAATGGATGACTCCAATTGCGAAAAGCAGAAACTGGCTGAAGCTGTATATGATGAAATACGGAAACAGTCGGCAAAGCCCGGCTATTATTATTACGAGCCCTCCGACCTTTATGGAATTAAAGCGGCAAGGCCTGAACCGGTATCTTTGGATAAATATGAAGCATCTGAGATTGAATCATATTATGACAAGGTTTACGGCGCCTGGCTCGGTAGATGCGCCGGCTGTCTCCTGGGCAAGCCTGTGGAGGGCTGGCATAGAGCAAGGATAACGGGGCTGCTGAGGAAAACCGGAAATTATCCCGTTAATTTCTATATGTCGTCAGATATCCCTTGGGAATTGAAAGAAAAATACGAGGTTTCGGATAGAAGTGGGAGTTGGATTAACAAAGTCGGATTCATGCCGGAAGACGATGATACGAATTACACCCTTATAGGACTGAAAATTCTCCAACGGTACGGGAAGGGCTTCACACCGGATGATGTCGCGGAATGCTGGCTTGAGAATTTGCCGGTACTTCATATGTGTACTGCCGAGAGAGTAGCTTACAGGAACCTGGTTAATTGTGTTTATCCACCTGAGTCGGCATACTTTAGAAATCCCTTCAGAGAATGGATAGGAGCACAAATAAGGGCAGATTTCTTTGGATATGTCACACCAGGCAATGCTGAACTTGGCGCCGAGTATGCATGGAGAGACGCTTCCATCTCCCATGTTAAAAACGGGATTTACGGCGAAATGTTTGTTGCAGCCATGTTGTCCGCTGCGGCTGTTACCGGAAATATTGAGGAAATTATTGAAGCAGGATTGTCACAGATACCTTCAAAATGCAGGCTGGCTGAAAAAATAAAGCTGGTATCGGACTGGAAAAGGGAAGGTATAACATGGGAAGAAGCTTTGGATAGAATTCACCAACTATACGATGAAAAAAACGGCCATCACTGGTGCCATACAATTTCCAATGCCATGATCGTATGTACTGCACTCCTTTTTGGAGAAACGGATTTCGAGAAATCAATATCCATAGCTGTGCTTGGAGCCCTGGATACTGACTGTAACGGTGCTACGACAGGCTCTATCATTGGAATGCTGCTTGGTGCAAAAGCATTGCCTGAGAAATGGACAGCACCGCTTAACGATCAGTTGAAATCCGGAGTTGACGGCTTTGGCCTTGTAAAAATTTCAGAGATGGCGTCAAGGACGGTAGATACTATGAGGAAAATTAATATTTGAATGTGTTATTTGTTGATTCTGTATAGCAGCAGGGAATACTCCGGTCACAAAAAGCTTCCAGTATGACTCCGATGACAGCCATGAGATGCGCGGAACTATTGCAGGAAGCTGGTCTCCCTGATGACGTCTTGAATATTGTTACCTGCAGTAGAAATGAAGCCGAGTTGTTTTTAAATGATTTGATGATGTTGAAATGAAGAGAAAAAAGGTTGATACTTGGGATGGCTCTGTTGGTGGTTAAATTTATCTTTATGCAGGATTTTTTATCGTGCAAAGAGAATATAAATAAACATCATTTCGCAATGCGCAACGATACGGAGGATATATGGCAAAAACTACAGATGATACACAGGAGAAAGGCATTATCAATTCTTTAAACAGGGGATTGACAATATTGGAAATACTTTTGGAAGAAAGCCCCATGAGCATTACAACTATGGGTAAGCGACTGGGTATCAACAAAAGCAGTGCTTATAGACTTCTTAACACTCTGGAGAAAAAAGGATTCGTAGAACAGAACCCTGAAACATTCAAGTATAGTCTTGGACTTAGGTTTTTAATATTTGCCCAGCAGGTAAATGATAATGTGGATTTAAGCGCTATTGCCAAACCATATTTAAAAGATCTTAGCGCCATTACCAGAGAAACAGTACACCTTGCAGTCATGTATGGCTCCAAAGCCATGATAATAGCTCAGGAAACCGGTTTGGAATTAATAAGCATAGTTACCAAAATCGGTGATATTGAGCCTTTCTATTGCTCTGCCGTTGGTAAAGCCATCCTTGCTTTTTTGTCACCTGATGAGCAGGATAAGATAATAGATTCATTAGAAATGGTGAAATTGACACCTAATACAATCGTTGACAAGGTATGTCTGCACAGTGAGCTGAAGAAAGTGGTTAATGATGGTTATGCGATTGATGATGAAGAATTTCATTTAGGAGTCCGGTGTTTATCGGTACCCATATTAAACCATATAGGGAAGTCTGTGGCCTCGTTAGGCATTTCCGGTCCTATCAGCAGAATTTGTATGGATCGGATTCAAGATTATACATCTGCGATGAAGGATATAGCCATGCAGATATCTGAGAAATTGGGTTTTGAGAGGCCTGACAAAAAGAAGTGAAATAAATATGTTTTCACGGAGGATTGTCATGACAGTCAAGGTATTGAAGATTCATCCCAATGACAATGTAGCTGTAGCAATTGAAAATCTATCTGCAAAGACTAGTATAATGTGGGAAGGCAATGAGTTGAAAGTCCGTTCGGATATTCCGGCGGGGCATAAAATTGCATTGACTGCTATATTGAATAATGAAAAGGTAATCAAATATGGTTTCCCAATAGGACGGGCTTCAAAGGATATATGCGCTGGAGACTGGATTCATTCCCAGAATCTTGTCACGGCACTTGAAGGAACCAGGGAATACATATACAGTCCTTTACTGTCTGAAGCAACACATACGTCAGACCGCACATTTCGTGGATATACACGGACGAACGGTGAAGTTGGTATAAGAAATGAAATATGGATCATCAACACTGTAAGCTGTGTAAACAAAACAGCTGCAATTATTGCTGCTGAAGCTAATAGAATACATACAGGAAGGCTGGAAGGAATTTATTCCTTCCCACATCCTTTCGGCTGTTCTCAGCTTGGGGAAGACCTTCTTAATACACAGAAAATTCTTGCCGGACTTGTAAATCACCCGAATGCAGGCGGAGTCCTTATCCTGGGACTGGGTTGCGAAAACAACCATATAGGCTTATTTAAAGAATTAATAGGTGAATATGATGAGAGACGGGTACGCTTTCTTAATGCACAGGATGTAAAGGATGAAGTGACAGAAGGAGTGAAACTGGTAGGTGAATTGGTGGATTATGCCTGTGGTTTTCAAAGGGAAGAAGTAAGTCTATCCAAAATAAAGGTAGGATTAAAGTGCGGCGGTTCTGATGCTTTCTCAGGAATCACCGCCAATCCCCTGGTGGGAAGATGCGCCGATATACTTGCCGGTTGCGGCGCAACCGTCATACTGACCGAGGTTCCGGAAATGTTTGGAGCGGAATCAATCCTTATGGAGCGTTGTATTAATCGGGATATTTTCACAAGAACTGCCACAATGGTTAATTCATTTAAAGAATACTTTACAAGCTATGGCCAGCAGGTATATGAAAATCCGTCCCCGGGAAATAAGGAGGGGGGGATTACAACACTGGAAGAAAAGTCTTTGGGCTGTATTCAAAAAGGTGGGACGGCAAATGTTACAAGTGTATTGGATTATGGCCAGTTGAGCCGGACTGAAGGCCTGAATCTGCTATACGGACCCGGGAATGACCTGGTCGCAAGTACTGCGTTGGTTGCTTCGGGAGTGCAGCTCATACTTTTTACTACCGGACGTGGGACTCCTTTGGGAGCACCGGTTCCAACCATTAAAATTTCCTCTACAAATGAGCTTTATCAACGAAAAGATAACTGGATGGATTTCGATGCAGGAAGGATATTGCTGGGGGAGAGCATTCATGAATTGAGCAGGGAGCTAATGGATTATATTGTACAGGCCGCCGGTGGTACTATTAGAACACGAAATGAACTCAATGACTATCGTGAAATTGGAATTTTCAAAGATGGAGTATGCTTGTAAAAGCAGAAAATAACATCTTCAGGCATTTTGTTAATTGAGTTGACAAGATCTTTGTTTCAAAGATATAATTAGTTACAGATCAATTTTATAAACATAAGATTTATATGTAAGTGAAGGTGAGGCAGAGCCAATGCAAAATATTATCGGTATCGATATAGGCGGAACCAAATGTGCAATAATACTTGGCAGGAATATTGCTGATAACAAAAGCTATTTTCCGGATTTATCAATAATGGATAAGTGTGTTTATAAGACTGAAACATCCAGGAGACCTGTATATATGCTGGAAAAAATCCAAAATGGTATTGAAGAAATATTATTGAGGAACAATGTAGTCAAGCAAGATATATCCGGCATAGGTATAAGCTGTGGCGGACCTCTTGACAGTAAAAAGGGCATCATCCTGTCGCCTCCGAATCTTCCCGGCTGGGATGATATCCATATTGTAGAGATCTTTGAGAATAAGCTCGGTATAAAAACAAGTCTTGAAAACGATGCAAATGCCTGTGCATTGGCTGAATGGAAATATGGCGCTGCGAAGGGCTTCAGCAATGTGATTTTTCTGACCTTTGGGACTGGATTCGGTGCAGGTATGATCCTGGATGGAAGGCTTTACAGCGGTACCAATGGTATGGCCGGTGAGATAGGGCATGTAAGACTTGAAAGCTTTGGTCCCGTCGGGTATGGAAAGTGTGGTTCAGCAGAAGGTTTTTGCAGTGGCGGCGGCATAGCACAGCTGGCAAAAACAAAGGTATTGGAAAAACTGCAGATGGGAGAAGCAGTTTCATTTTGCAGTGGTATGGATCAAATCGGTTTAATAGATGCAAAGCTTACAGGTGACGCCGCAGAAGCGGGAGATGAGCTTGCAGCAGAGATATACGGAATTAGCGGAGCATACCTGGGCAAAGCCCTGTCAATATTGATTGACATTTTAAATCCGGAAATAATAGTGATAGGCAGTATTTATGCAAGAAGTACAGCATTGCTGCGGGATTCAATGATGAACGTAATTAACAGTGAAGCTATAAAATGCTCAAGGGAGGCATGTAAAATAGTACCTGCCGGCCTTGGAGAGAAATTAGGCGATTATGCCGCACTTGCTATTGCTGCATATGCTTGAATTCAATTAATACTACAGCGAAACAAACATTAATTTATCGGCATTTATGCGCCTTACAGAAATATCGCGAACGCTTTAATGCGCTATTTCTGTAAGGATAATTAAAATGTTTCGCTGTAGTATTAAATACTTGAAAGGGGAAGATGACTAAATGAAGGATAAAGTTATGAATGTTTTAGAACGTCTGATGTGCGAATATCCTGCTTTGCAGGTTTGCAGGGAAGGTATTGAAGATGCCTTTGACCAATTGAAGAGATGCTATTCCAATGGCGGTAAAGTGCTTATTTGCGGTAACGGCGGAAGTGCTTCGGATTCCGAGCATATTGTGGGAGAGCTGATGAAAGGCTTTTTGCTGAAGCGTAAAATAAAAGAAGGGGATATTGCAAAAATAAAGGCTTTGTTTCCGGAGGATTGTGAATATTTGTCAAACCACCTGCAAGGCGCATTGCCTGCAATTTCACTGGTGAGTCAGTCCAGTATTTCTTCCGCTTTTATAAATGACGTGGCCGCCGACATGGTATTTGCACAGCAGGTGTATGGCTATGCAAATCAGGGAGATGTTTTGATAGGCTTAAGCACTTCAGGCAACTCAAAAAATGTAGTCAATGCAATAAAGACGGCCAAAGCTTTTGGACTTAAAACAATAGGTATGACAGGTGAGGGCGGAGGCTTGATGAAAGAGCTGTGTGATGTTTTAATCGCCGTACCTGCCATGGAAACATACAAAATTCAAGAATATCATCTTCCAGTCTACCATGCTCTTTGTGCCATGATAGAGTATGAGTTTTTTGAATAAAAAGTACAGTACAGTATGGGAGATGAAATCTAATGAGGGATTCAGTCAGAAATAAAGCATATATGAAGTTTTACAACAGGCAGAACATATTAGACATCATAAATAAAAAACCTTTATCCAGGGCTGAGCTGGCCAGAAAAACCGGACTTACCAGGGCGGCTGTTACAATCATTGTTGACGGGCTGCTAAAAGAAGGCATTGTGATGGAAACTACTGCCGCTGAAGCGGATTATGGCAGGAAGCCCATACTTCTTGATATCAGGCGTGAGAACTATTATGCCATAGGCTTAAACATTTCCAGGGGTGGCTGTTGTGCCGGCATAACAGACTTAAAGGGCACAGTAAAGGTAAGAAGGGAGATAAACCTTCCAAAAACAAATGCAAGAGAAGCTTTGGAGATTATAAAACAGGAACTTCATCAGCTGACAGCCCAATGTGATAAGGAAAAGGGGAAGCTTTTGGGAATCGGCATTACCACACCCGGGCCTGTTGACGTATTTTCCGGCACAATACTTAATCCTCCCAACTTTGAGCTATGGAATAATTTTGAGATTGTAGCAGAATTAAAAAAAGATTTTCCGTGTGAAATATATCTTGAAAACAACTCATCATCGCTTGCACTGGCTGAAAGGAATTTTGGAGAAGGCTGCAGGTTCAACAGCTATATGCTGCTGGTGGTTGATACGGGCATAGGCGCAGGAATTATTATCAACAACAGTCTGTACCGTGGTGTTGGCGGCTATGGTGGAGAGCTGGGACATACATCCATTGATATAAATGGAAAGCCTTGCAAGTGTGGAAACAGGGGCTGTCTTGAGGTGTATGCATCCATACCTGCATTACTCAGGGATGCAAAACAAAAATACCCTGAGGTCAGAACATGGAAGGATATTGTTGATAAAGCTGTAAGTGGTGATAATGGCTGCAGGGAAATCATTGAAAAAGAAGCAAGGCTTCTTTCCAACAGCATTGTGAACTCCATGAATATACTGGAACTGGAGGCAGTTATTCTTACAGGATTAATAAACTATGGTGAACTCCTTGTCAACCGGATAAGGGAAATTGTACACAGTACAGCTATAACCAGGGACATTCACAAAATACAAATTTGCATGTCGTCAATCAGCAGAGACTCTGATATTATTGCATCAGCTGCCATTGTCATCGAAAAGTTTTTCAACGGCAGTATGCTAAAGCAGCAACCTTCCAAATAAGTTGGAAACCAATTACAGTGAATACTAAGTCATAAAAATCCAGATTTAATGTAAACTATATTAAGTATAAACAGTATTATGCTTAATTGGAGGATTTTCATGGCTGAAGAAAGCAAAAACAATAGTGGTGTTCCCGAACTAATTGAGGCTCTTGTTGAAAATGGCAAGCTGGCCCTGAAAGAGATGATAAAATTAACACAGGAGCAGGTTGACAATATTATTAAAGAAATGGCTCTTGCAGGCCTGAGCAATCATATGAGACTTGCAAAGCTGGCAGTAGAGGAAACAAAAAGAGGAGTTTATGAAGACAAAATAATTAAAAACCTTTTTGCTACAGAATACATTTATCACAGCATAAAAGATCAAAAAACCGTTGGTATCATTGATGAAAATGAAGAAGAGGATTATTTTGATATAGCGGAGCCTGTAGGCGTTATTGCCGGCATAACCCCTGTCACAAATCCTACATCTACAACCTTGTTCAAATGCATTATTTCAATGAAAACAAGAAACCCAATCATATTTGCTTTCCATCCCAGTTCCCAGAAATGCAGCGCAGAGTCCGCAAGAGTAGTAAGAGATGCAGCAGTAAAGGCAGGAGCACCTGCAAATTGTATTCAGTGGGTGGATGAGCCTTCCATAGAAGCTACCCAGGCGCTGATGAAGAATGATGGAATTTCTTTGATACTGGCTACCGGAGGCTCATCAATGGTAAAAGCGGCATACAGTGCAGGAAAGCCTGCATTAGGTGTGGGCCCGGGCAATGTTCCCTGCTATATTGAAAAAACTGCGGATATAAAGAGAGCTGTAACGGATCTGATTTTGTCAAAAACCTTCGACAACGGCATGATTTGTGCGTCTGAGCAGGCAGTTATCATTGATAGCGAAATATATGAACAGACAACTGATTACATGAAAAAGCTGGGCTGCCGCTTTGTAAATGAAGAAGAAAAGCTAAAGCTGGAGAAGCTTGCAATAGATGAAAAGAAGTGCTCCATGAACCCGCAGATTGTGGGTCAATCTGCCTATACCATAGCGCAAATGTCGGGGATAGAGGTTCCCGAAGATACAAAAATTCTTGTTGCAGAGATTGAAGGAGTAGGACCGGAATACCCGCTTTCCAGAGAAAAGCTGAGCCCTGTGCTGGCTTGTTTTAAAGTAAACGGCTCAGGTGATGGTATAGAAAGGGCTGTGGAAATGGTTAATTTCGGAGGCTCCGGTCATTCTGCAGTCATCCATTCCAACGATGAAAATGTAATAAACGAATTTGCCAAAAGGGTAAACACCGGCAGGATAATTGTTAATCAGCCCTCCAGCCATGGCGCCATAGGCGACCTGTATAATACCAATATGCCTTCGCTTACCCTGGGCTGCGGTTCCTTCGGAAGAAACAGCACAACTGCCAACGTTACTGCTGTAAACTTAATCAATAAAAAAAGAGTGGCAAGGAGAAGGTATAGCATGCAGTGGTTTAAAATACCTGAAAAGATATATTTCCAGCCCGGCTCCGTCCAATACCTGTCCAGTATGCCCAAAATATCCAGGGCTTTGATTGTAACAGATGAAATAATGACCAAATTAGGTTACGTGGAAAAAATCCTGTATCATTTAAGGAAACGTGAAGGCAGCAATTATGTACATTCTGAGATCTTTGACAAGGTGCAGCCGGACCCTACGGTTGATACTGTTAAAGAAGGCGTCAAAGCGGCAGAGGCATTCAAGCCCGATGTGATTATTGCTCTTGGCGGCGGCTCGGCAATTGATGCAGCTAAAGCAATCTGGCTTTTCTATGAGCATCCTGAAACAAATTTTGACGATTTGCGGATGAAATTCATGGACATACGCAAGAGAGTATTTAAATACCCTTCTCTCGGAAACAAGGCAAAGCTTGTAGCAATACCTACCACTTCAGGAACAGGCTCGGAGGTTACCTCCTTTACTGTAATTACAGACCCGGAAAAAGAAACAAAATATCCGCTGGCGGACTATGAGCTTACACCGGATGTGGCCATTATCGACCCTGAATTTGTGCAATCGGTACCACCTCGTGTCACAGCAGATACAGGGATGGATGTCCTGACTCATGCCATTGAAGCTTATGTATCGGTTATGGCCTCCGATTATACCGACGCCCTGGCTATGAAAGCTATTCAGCTTGTATTTGAATATCTGCCCAGGGTTTATGAAAATGGAAATGACCTCAAAGCCCGTGAAAAAATGCACAATGCCTCATGCATTGCAGGTATGGCTTTCACCAATGCATTTTTAGGCATCAATCACAGCCTTGCGCATAAATTAGGCGGTGAATTCCATATATCTCATGGAAGAGCCAACTCCATACTATTGCCCCATGTTATCAGGTATAATGCTTCAAGACCGGTAAAATTCACCGCATTCCCAAAGTATGAGCACTATATTGCAGATGAAAAATATGCAGAAATAGCTAAAAACCTGAGAATGCCCTGCAGCACTGCGGATGAAGGGGTAGAATGCCTGATATCGGAAGTAACAGCTCTTATGAAAAAGCTGAATATACCTCTGTCTATAAAGGAATGCGGAATAGCAGAGGACAAATTTATGAATGCTGTGGACGAGCTTGCCGATAAGGCCTTTGAGGATCAGTGCACTACAGCAAATCCAAGGATGCCGCTGGTGTCTGAATTAAAGGACATTTATATAAAGGCTTTTCATGGATAAGCTGTTCTGACATATCTGACATACTGCGGCTTTCAGCTGCAAGAATTCCGAACCCTATGTATTGACATAACTCCGTATTTGTAATACAATTTGTAATACAGAGGTGGTGAATAGTATGATTAGTTTAAGGTTGCCGAAGGAC
>Ga0366771_1090_pt1 | contig 13075 bp, 14 predicted proteins | sample BONcelN113001C10_FD_207080 | JGI IMG/M metagenome (GOLD analysis project Ga0366771, IMG submission 207080) | Enriched cells from coal bed in the Powder River Basin, Montana, United States - BONCAT cells N11 rep2 HSBNCT.N11.300.1.C10 ...
CCAACTTACTAAAATCCGTGAAACTCGCTTTGCTCAAACATACGGATTTCTTAACGTAAGCTGGCCGTTTTCCATCCTGCGGAGCGCCTTTTTTCAGAAATGGCCGGAAAGAACGGGGACCGGAGGAACGAGGAAGACGATGCCTTCTATTCCTTCCGTTCCTTGTTTTCGTATCCTGCGACCCTTACGGAAATGGCCGTCCCGCAGGGTGGAAGCAGGCCTTCCTTGCGTAAAGAAATTCCGACTGTTTGAGCGCAGCGAGTTTTCGGAATTTTAGCAAGGGAGGCCTGCTTCCAAGGCCATTTCCGTACAGGTCTTGATTTTTTGGTTCTTTTGTATCAAGACAAAAGAACAGAACACGTTTAGTCTTTCTCTTGTAAGCCCATTCCGGTCACAAGAAAGCATCTATTTCAGAACCCCAGAACTTATACTTTACGTTAGACACAAGAAAAAGAAGCACTTGGCTGACAAGTGCTTCCTTTTCTTTATAAGTATATTATTACCCAACTTGAGTTGATAAAAACAAGGGCAAGGTCATATGCTGTATTTGATCTTGCAGCTCCTCAATCTTATCAATATGAGCATCCTCATCATTTAGGATATCTTCTAAAATTTCGCGGGTAGCAAAATCATTTACCTCTCCTGCCAGTTTGATTGCCGCATTATAAGCTTCGATAGCGCCTTCTTCTGCCGTATGGTCATTGGCAAGTTGCTTAGCTACATCACTGCCAATATATATGGGATTCAAATTAGACACAACTGGCGTGCCTTCAAGAAAAAGTATCCGGGCGATCAATTTCTCTGCATGCTTCATTTCATCAATAGCTCTCTTTTCAAACCCGCCATGCAGTTTTTCATAGCCCCAGTTCGCACACATTTCGGAATGGACAATGTACTGGTTAATGGCACTTAGTTCATCTGCTAAAAGTCCGTTTAAAGCCTCAATTAGTTTTTCATTGCCTTTCATAATACCAAACCCCTTTCTTTTTATGACTTATATATTTTATGCTGTGCATATTCCAGGTCCGTTTTCAAGTTCCTGCTAATAAAATACTCATTACGGGGAAATTTTTTTATTTTTTCCATAACTACTGCCTTCCGGGTATTGCAAGTTACAGTGAAGGATTTTTATGCAAAAGCGTAGAAAAATGACTACAACCCTATTTTACTGTTCTTGGCTTATTGCCACCCCAGAAAAACTGACTAAATTGTTGGAGGTATAGTCCATGGATAATACCAGTACAAATACTAGCACATACCGGGCTGACCAAATCCTCGATATGTTTGCTGCGGTGGCCCCCTATCTTAATGACGTGAGTTTCGGAGATGTTGGTATCTCGGTTATTAAAGACGGCAAGTATCTTGCTTATGCCCCTGCAGAATCACTCAACTTAGGCAATAAGGCCGGTGAGCCGGTAAAAGGAAAAATAAGCAAAAAATGTTTGGAAACCGGACAAGCTGTTGTGGAAATCGTTAGCCGCGAAAAGTCAGCTTATGGTATCCCCTATGCTGCCCTTGCAATACCTTTCAAAAACGGTAACACCGTTATCGGTTGTGTTACAACTACGCAAACGGTAGATAAACAGGAAAAAATCATATCGGTAGCCAGCAGTCTTGCCTCAGCAGCGGAAGAATTGACTGCCGGCATGGAAGAACTTACGGCGAGATCCGTTACCATTTCCTCGGCTAGCAGTGACCTGGATACCTTAAGTAAAGACTTGGCTGCTACCGGCAAAAAAACAGATGAAATTGTTGCTTTCATTAAAACGGTTGCCAGCCAAACTAATTTACTGGGTTTGAATGCAGCTATTGAAGCTGCCAGAGTAGGTGAGATGGGACGGGGCTTCGGTGTGGTGGCCGAGGAGGTTCGAAAACTGGCTACGGCAAGTGCTGAGTCGGTACAACAGATTACGCAGGCACTAAACAGTATCCAAGAGTCGGTTACTCTTCTGGCACAAAAGAGCGGCACGATCGACAGCACGATAAGCACGCAGACGTCAGCTATGCATGAAATGAGCGAAGCTGCCCAAAGTCTAACGGCTATGGCTACTACGCTAAACGATGTAGCAGAATCATTATTCCATACTCGTAAATAGCAAATAAATAAGCCGTGGTGCTTTACCACGGCTCATTTCCTATCAAAGCTTCTTTTACTTGGCAATTAGTGTGCTCATGAAGTCAAGAAAAGCCTGGGAGGCTTTTGATAAATACCGGTCTTTTTTCCAGGCCAGCCCAATTTCAATGCACAGCGGTACTGTAAGCGGTACACAGTGAATTTGCGGATCTTTCCGGGCAACGACATCAAACAAAAAGGAGATACCCACTCCTCTTGCCACCAAACCGCGTATTGTGTCAATTTGGCTGGAAGCTAAAATAATATTTGGTTCAAAATTATGTTTTTTACATTCTTGTAAAATAATCTGCCTGTGGTAAGTATCTTCCTTCAGTAAAATAAACGGTTCCTTGCGTAGTTGAGCGAAATCAACCGATTCCAATCCGGCAAGCGGATGAAAGGGCGACAGGCACAGCAGTATATTTCCTTTAGTAATAAGTTCTGATTGCAGCAGTGGTGACATATGGCAAGTGATCACAATACCTAAATCCAGTTCGTCTCTTTCCAGCATGCCTCTGACAGCAAGCGAGCCTTCTTCGACAACAGACAGCTCCAATGCAGGATATACCTGCTTAAAACCTGCAAAAATGTGAGGGAATAAATAAGAGCCAATCATCGGCGGCACACCGAGTTTAATGGTTCCTCGTCTAAGCTCACGGTATTCGTGCATTTCCAGCACTGCATCCTGTGTTCTGCCTAGAATATCTTCTACTCTTGCCAAAAAGACCTGCCCCTCAGTGGTTAGGGTGAACTGTTTCTGGCTGCGGCTAAATAGTTGTACCCCCAGTTCCTCTTCCAGCTTTTGCATGGCTACTGAAATGGCCGGTTGAGCTACATGGAGCCGCTCTGCCGCGCGCGTCAAATTACTTAACCGACATACCATTTGAAAATACTCCATTTGCCGAAGATCCATTCAAATAGCTCCCCCATCATATTTTGAAATTATTATAACATAAAAAGCAGGTATTTCCGTTTTTAAAATTTTCGGGGTAGACTATAGACATAGGATAATTTTTATAATGAATTAGGAGATGATTACTGTGCAAACAACTCTTACAACATTACTTGGTATAAAATATCCCATTATTCAGGGTGGTATGGCCTGGGTATCAGAAGCAAACCTGACGGCTGCAGTCTCAAATGCCGGCGGTGCAGGCATTATCTCCACCGGCGGCCGCACTACCGATTGGGTCCGTGAGGAGATTCGGAAAACAAAAACTTTAACTACTAGCCCTTTTGGCGTTAACGTTATGCTCATGGCTCCTAATAAGGATGAAGTAGCTGATGTCATTTGCGAAGAAAAGGTTGCTTTCGTAACCTTAGGTGCCGGTAATCCTGTACCGATGTTTGAAAAATTCCACAAGGCCGGAATTAAGGTAATTCCCGTAGTTCCTTCAGTCAAACTGGCCAAGCGCGTCGAAGCAGCCGGTGCAGATGCAATTGTTATTGAAGGAATGGAAGCCGGAGGACATATTGGGACCTTAACCACCATGGCTCTTTTGACTAACGTAATTCCGGAAATTAAAATACCTGTCATTTCTGCCGGTGGGATTGTTGACGGCCGCGGCATGGCAGCTGCACTATTAATGGGTGCAGCAGGCGTGCAAATGGGTTCCCGTTTTCTACTGGCCGAAGAATGCACCGTTCACCCTAATGCAAAAAAACAAATTATTGCAGCTGAAGATACAGATTCTGTGGTCACCGGCTATTCCAGAGGGCATGGTGTGCGCGGCTTAAAAAGCAAATTTACCGATAAGTTTTTAGAGCTCGAACGCAGCGGCGCTCCTGACGAAGAACTAAACACACTGGCAACGGGCACTAATAAGCTGGCTGCAGTTAATGGCGATGTTGAGAATGGTCTTGTGCAAGTAGGCCAAAGTCTTAGCAGACTCAAAGACATTAAATCTTCCAAACAGATTATTGATGAAGTAATAGCCGAAGCAGTCAGCCTCCTCTCTAATGCTGCAAACTTGGTTAAATAGAGGAAGACTAAAGGAGCCAAGAGCATGGATGTTTATGAAAGATCCTTGGCGCTTCACAAGCAGATGAAGGGTAAACTGACGGTAGCAAGCAAAATGTCTGTTACCGATCAACAAGATTTAAGTCTGGTTTACAGCCCTGGAGTGGCCGAACCGTGCCGGCGAATTGCCGCTAATGAAGAAGAAGTGTATGACTACACTTCCAAAGGCAATCTAGTTGCTATTGTTTCGGATGGATCGGCTGTTTTGGGTCTGGGCAATATTGGCCCTAAAGCAGCCATCCCGGTAATGGAGGGCAAAGCCTTATTATTTAAAAACTTAGCTAATGTAGATGCTATTCCACTATGCTTAGACACACAAGACACAGAAGAAATCATTAAGACAGTAAAATACCTTGCTCCCGCCTTTGGCGCTATTAATCTTGAAGATATCAGTGCTCCCCGGTGTTTTGAGATTGAAGCACGCTTAAAAAAAGAATTGGATATTCCTGTTTTTCACGATGATCAGCATGGTACTGCTATTTGCGTACTGGCAGGACTAATCAACGCCCATAAGGTCATTAACAAAGACTTAACAGAAAGCCGGATTGTCATTAACGGAGCCGGTGCTGCCGGTATTGCCATAGCAAAACTATTGCTGGCTTATGGAGCTAACTCCATTGTTTTGATAGACCAAAAAGGTATTTTAAGCCTGATGCATCCCGAAACGCTGTTAAATGAAGGACATCGGGAAATTGCAACCCTAACAAATAGTTCCGCAAAAACAGGAACGCTCGCTACTGCACTAATTGGAGCAGATGTTTTTGTCGGTGTATCCAGGCCAAAGCTGGTCACGAAAGAAATGGTTGCCACTATGAATGCTCAGGCAATTGTTTTTGCCATGGCCAACCCCGAGCCGGAAATTACTCCTGCTGAGGCTAAAGCCGGCGGTGCTGCTATTATCGGGACGGGACGATCGGATTACCCGAATATGATTAACAATCTGGTCGCCTTTCCCGGCATCATGAAAGGAGCTCTTTCGGTTAGAGCCAGTGACATTAATCAAACTATGTGCCTGGCTGCCGCTATTGCTATAGCCAATAGCATCAGTGCCGGTGACTTGACTGCAGAGCGGGTCTTTCCTGAACCGCTAAACCCCAAAATCGCCTGCCTGGTAGCTAGGGCAGTTGCCGCAGCTGCCAAACAAACAGGCGTAGCCCGATTATAAATACAATGATCCAGAAGGAGAAAATCATGAAATTTGAAGGTATCGAACCTACTAAAGACCCTAAAACTTTTGTCGCTGATGGCGCAAAGGTAATCGGTAAAGTAACTATGAAAGAGTATAGCAGCATTTGGTTTAACTCCGTTGCCAGAGGTGATGTCAATCGCATTGAGATTGGCCGCTACTCTAATGTCCAGGACAACAGTGTATTACATGTTGCCGATGATTGCCCAACCATAATCGGGGATTTCGTTACAGTAGGACATAATTGCATTATTCATGGGGCTACCGTGGAAGACCATTGCCTAATAGGCATGGGAGCCATTGTACTCAATAAAGCCGTTATTGGCACCGGCAGTATTGTCGCCGCAGGAGCGGTCGTTAAAGAAGGGCAGATCGTACCGCCTCATTCTCTGGTTGTCGGTATACCCGCTAAGGTCATCAAACAAGTCCCTGACGAATGGAACAGTATTCATGCACAGGCTGTTAAGTACAAAACACTCTGGTCAGAGCGTTACGGAATAATGCCCGATGCAGGCGGCGAACGGTATCACGGTGAAAAAATCGTCTAATCTATACGTAATGGAAAAATGAGAGTACTCTAACGGGTACTCTCATTTTTTGTAACGAAAAGCAAGGATTAGCGTATCATGTAGCAGGAGGGGATGTTATATGGCCAAACCGGATTCCCTGTGCAAAGAGTTAGCCAGTATTCTCGGTGAAAAAGCCAGCAGCGATAATGGCGTTTGTACATGTCCAAGCAAATATGCGACCCCGCATATTTGCGCAACGAATAGCAGAAGTACTGGAGATCGTAATGAAAGCCGGTTAATCCCTGATGACGATCTGGATGATGATTACTAACCAGTAATCAGTAAAACTTATTTAGGAAGGAAAAAGAAGCAACTAACGCTTCTTTTTCCTTCCTATTATGATGCAAATAAACCTAACCTATAGCAATAATCTGATCCACATTAATACTTACCTGCTGATCTGCAAGATATGCTCCGGCAGCGGTAGTTAGCCGCAAAGTAAGAAACTCTGGAACCATAGTTACACTCTTTTCCTGTGGCTGCATAAGCCAGGGGAAAAAGTTCAGGCTTGCTTGAACACGCTCTTTAGCATAGTTGATTTCAAGCTTTCCAATAGATATGATTTCGCCAGTAAAAGTTACGTTATCAACTGTAGAAACCGAAACTGTTGCGCCAGGCCCAAAGATTTGTCTGTTTTCGGTCATTTTATATTCCTCCTACCTCTATTTAGTAAAGCATCTATTATAACTTATTCATATAACACTAGAGCGGCATATATTTTTTTCCCTCCAATAGAAAAGGCTCAGGAGAATGGAATATTCATTCTTCTGAGCCTTTTTTATTTTTTGCAAATTAGATCATAACCAGGTAACAGCGAGCGGATTTCTTTCCACCATCCGGTAATAGCGGTATTGACTGTATCCAGCCATTAGCGCTCCTGCGACTTTCTTATCCTGCGGGATTTCTAAAACAGTAAGTAATGGAGCATAGCCGGTAAATGCACAGGCTTGACAATAGCCGGCCCAACAAGTACCTAACCCGATAGTGGGAGCATATAATTCGGCATAAGAAAATGAAAAATGGGCATTTTCCTGGCCACGAGGAAATTCTTTATCACAAAGGGCAATAATTAAATGAGGCGCACCGCGCAAAATCATATCTTCTCCCGTGGTCCGGTACTGACGGACTACATTGCGATAATATGCTGCCGAAGGAGCACCATTGCTTAATTCTTGCTCCATCCACTGAATTGTCAGTTCGGTTATCTGCTGCAGCTTATCTTTATCACTAATCACCAGGTAAGATAAGCCTTGACCATTCCCTCCAGTAGGAGCAAAGCGGGCTATATCTAAGAGCTGCAGTAATTTTTCTTTTGCCACAGGCTCTTTTTTATAGCGGCGAATGGAACGGCGGGAGCGCAAGAAATCACGGGCTGTTTTTTCATCCCAATTGCTCAGTTTGATAGGCTCTTGTGCTGCCAGAGGTGTACGTTCATTATCCAGCGCCCCATGAGGGCAAGCCGCTACGCAATGTCCGCAGGATATACAGAAACGAAATTCATTTTCTTGCGGACCCTCTTCCGTCATTTTAATAAAGCTAGCCGGACATACCTGCGCACAGATGCTACAGCGAGTACATTTTTCCGAATCAACATGTAAAATTTTCATAATAACCACCTAAGCCGCAAAATTTAGTGTGTCTTTTCTACATTATATGCTAATGAGCTTTAAACTCTCTTTACTTTTTGCTCAAAAATTCCACAGCCCGCTGGGCCCAACCGGAATCCTTGAGAATGGCCCGTGCCACGCCGATGAGGTCAGCTTTGCCTGCCGCCAGTAATTGTTCGGCCGCCTGTGCCTCGGTAATACCACCGGTAAGCAGGACAGGAATGGCCACAACCTTCTTAATGGCTTCGGCAAGAGGCGCGAAATAGCCCTGGCTATTATCGCCAGGTATGCTAAATCCGTTAAAGCCGCCGGATATATCAATAATGCAGATACCTGCTTTTTCAAATTGCTGCGCGGCAATTTGACTGTCTTCAATTGTTGTTCCACCGGCAGTAAAGTCTGAGGCTCCTATTCTCAGCAGAACGGGAAACTCATCCCCAACAGCAGCGCGCACCGCGGCAATAACCTCAAGATGAAGGCGAATGCGATTATGGATACTGCCACCATATTCATCACTGCGCTGATTGGTTAGAGGAGAAAGAAATTGATTAAGGAAGTAGCCATGAGCAGAATGAATTTCCACTCCGTCAAACCCTGCTAACTTAACGCGGCGGGCCGCTGCCGCAAAAGCTGCGACAATATCTGCAAGTTCGTGTTTAGTAAGCTCCCGGGGCACTGCCCCTTTGCGGGGATTGGCAATTGCTGAGGGTCCTACCGGTACCGAACCGGTAACCTTCTCTTCTGTTCCGCTGCCGGCATGGTTAATCTGCATCACGCTTTTCGAGCCGTTCTGGTGAATAATATCTGACAGTTCCCGTAGTTTTTCAATTACACTGTCATCAGCAATGGAAAGTTGGTTATCGTGAGCTTTCCCTGCTTGCTGGATAAAGCTGTGTTCAATAATAATAAGCCCTATATGGCCGCCTGCTGATTTCTCACGATAATAATTGAGGATATCTGCGCTTACCTGGCCATCGGCATCAGCTTTGGAAGTGGCCATTGGCGGCATTACCAGGCGATTATGCAGTGTTAGCGAACCGATTTGTAAAGGTTTTAGTAAACAAGACATAGATGCGATACCTCCCTGCTATAATAGAAACTAGTCTGCTCAAAATATCAGCTATTCACTTGTTTTACTAACTTTGCCATATTCTTTCCTAAGGTTTGAAAGGTTTGTATTCCTTCTTCATCTTTTTGAACGTCCCCTTCTTCAAGAGCCAATGTCATATTCCAGTAGCTAGATCCGGGAATAGTCATTTCGGCAATTCCAAAGAAGAAGTTTATGGCTGAATAGGTAAAAGTGGCTCCTGCTCTACGCACCGCAACAACTGCTGCACCAACTTTACCGCGCAGCATATCGCCGCCATTCGCTTTTGCTACAAAGCCGCAGCGATCAATAAGAGCTTTTACCTCTGTGCTCACATTGCTGAAATAAGTAGGTGAACCAATCAATATGCCATCAGCCTCTTGCATTTTTTGAATGAAAGTATTCATTTCATCATCTTGTCGTATACAGCGATTATTCTTCAATTCCCAGCATTTCCCACAGGCAAGGCATCCAAAGACTTTGCGTCCCCCTAATTGGATAAGCTCTGTCTCAATACCTTCTTTTCTTAATTCGGCAAGTACAATTTCAAGACTTTGGGCTGTATTGCCATTTTTTCTGGGGCTGCCATTAAAAGCAATTACTTTCATATAAAACACTTCCTCTTAAAATTTTTTCAACTTACCGTTTTCTACTATTTTCTATTCCCGGCAAACCAATTCCCTGCTATAATAGTAGTCAATAGTATGCCTATTAGCAAGTACGCACTTATTAGTATCATAGTATCCTTTTATATACTTCATTTTTATTATAAATAACAGTTTAGGAGCGATAAATTATGATCACCTACAAAAACACAGAGTACCAGTGTTCAATGGAATTAACCTTAGACCTTATTGGCGGCAAATGGAAGTCCTTAATTCTCTGGTATTTAGGTGATAATATTCTCCGGTTTAGTGAATTAAGAAAAATAATCCCTCAAATTACGCCAAAAATGCTGACTCAGCAGCTCAGAGAATTAGAAGGAAGCGGACTGGTAAGCCGGTTTATCTATACGCAAATCCCCCCTAAAGTAGAATATTCCCTTACACCGGCCGGAAAAAGTCTCATCCCCATACTGGCTACCATGTGTCAATGGGGACTTACTTATGCCAATGCCAGTGCACCGGACAATGAAACAACTACTTGTTCCCTGTCGCCAACGGTTATCTCTAAATGAATCTTACGCAAACTTATAGCCTATTAGGAAGCAGTTAACTGTTAACCAAAAAAGTCCTTTCATCTTCTCGATGAAAGGACTTTTCACTTCATAAACACTTAAGGGTAAAGAGCCCGCAACGATCTACGCTACAGCCTACACCGATCATTACATACCTATACGCAGACTTTCGCCTACCCACAAGCATTACACAACCGATGCACACCTTTGCTCGACCGCCACAGATAGTTACCGAACCGCCTGCAATCTCTCGACTGCAAACGACCCGAAATATTCACAACCCATGACGATCTTAGCTCGACCAGCATACATCATTTGGGACCACACGACAACAGTTGGGCTGCCGTACAGCCTTTCACGACCCATACCAGTCTTCCCGCCGACTAACACCGAACCTCACGATCCGATGCTAATCTTTGGCCGACTAATGCCGAACACCATAGATATCCGACACCACTCTAGGCTCGACCGCTACAGACCCTTTACACTCATAGTATCAACTGAATAAACAACTTCATACCTGGTAATTTTTATCTTTTTGTTTCTCATTGTGCACTAAACTCCATTTGCCATCTATTCCAAATTGAAGCTTCTGTTTATGATAAGCATTTAATGTACTTCTATGACCTACACTAATAATAGCCGAACCTTTCAATCTTTCCAGCAATACTTGATATAGTTCCTGTTCGCTGGGTTCATCCAAACCGGAAGTGGCCTCATCCATAAACAACCATTGCGGCCGTTGCAGGATAGCCCGGGCAAAAGCTATCCTCTGCTGCTCTCCTAATGATAAAATATGTGACCAAGCTTCTACCCGCGCCAGTTGATCGGCAAACTTATCCAGTCTGCACAATACCAAAACTTCCTGTATATCTTGATCAGTAATTCCGGAACCGTCGGGATATAACAAAACATCCCGCAATGTACCTAACGGCAAATAGGGCTTCTGTGGAATGAACAATATTTTTTCCCCATGAGGAATAGCAATAGCGCCCTTCCCGAATGGCCAAATCCCGGCAAGAGTACGAAGCAGCGTGCTCTTGCCGCAGCCCGACGGACCAGCGACCAGTAGAGTGTCACCAAGACTCATTTGCAAGGAAAAGTCATCAAACAACTGCTGCCCCGTAGGTAAGCCAACCATTAAGCCCGCAGCCTGCAAGGACCCGTTGGGGGCATCGTGGACTTGAACCATCGCCGGTATTTGCTGTACATCGGCCATATGATCAATAAATCCCGTTAACCGGTTGACTACCGCTTGCCATTCAGCCAGTGATGTATAACTGTCTACAAAGAACGACAAAGCATCCTGCACTTGTCCAAAGGCATTCGCCGTTTGAATTAATCCTCCTAATTGCAACTGATCACTAAAATAGCGCGGTGCAGCAACCAGAAAAGGAAATATGATAGCAATTTGACCATAACCGGAAGTAAACCAGGTCAGTTTTTTCTGGCGCCGCATCAACTCCCGGAAATTCTCAAATAAAAATTTAAAACGTTCACTAAAATTTTCCTGTTCCCGGCGCTCACCGCCATAAAAAGCGATACTCTCACTATTTTCACGCAGGCGGACTAAACTGAACCGGAAATCTGCCTCATAGCGCTGCTGATTGTAATTTAAGCCTACCAGAGGCCAGCCGATTTTGGAGGTCAGCCAGGTTCCGGCCATGGCATACACCAGAGCAACCCACACCATATATCCCTGAATGGTAATTTGACCTTGGGTAAACGGAATTTCCAGTGTTCCTGACAATCCCCACAAGATGGCCACAAAAGATACCAGCGTCACAGTTGCTTTCAGGAGACCAAGAGACAAACTTAATGTCAAAGACACAAACATCCGTAAATCCTCACTGATCCGTTGGTCAGGATTGTCTGTTCCCTTATTGGTTAGTTGCATAAGGTAGTAGACTCGATTTTGCAGCCACTTCTGCAGATAGTGCTCTGTTAACCAGCGCCGCCACCTAATTTCCAGTAGTTGCTGCAAATAAAGTTCATAAACAGCTACAACAATATAGACAACCGCTAAAATAGTAAAATCACCTAAGGAACTGAAGAAACCCTCTTTATCATGATTTTGCAGGGCATTGTAAAAAGTATTATTCCATTGGTTCAGCAGTACCAGTACATATACGTGCCCCAGGTTCAACCCGATGATGATGGCAAGCAGAATGCGGGCATACCACTTTTCCTCTGAATTCCAATAGCTTTTGGTAATCGCCCACAGCTGTTTTAAAAAGATGCCAATATTTCGCATAAAGCTTATTCCTTCCTGCCTCAATCGTATCTTAAGTTCTAATTAAAATACCCCCTAAAGTAGTATTGGATTCACCCTTAGCGTGTTTTTCCACTATCTACTTTAAGAGGTATTATTTTTGTTTATTATCGGCTTTTCTTATGATGTTACTTTATCGATGAACTCGTCTACCGCCGGTAAGGCTTCAACCGTCCACCAGGGGCAGCATTGCTCCAGTTGCTGGAAAGAGTAGTTCCCCGTGGCGATGCCAATTGTATGTGCCCCAATAGCTTTGCCGCATTCAATATCATGCGGTGTGTCACCAAGAACAAAAAGTTTATGCTGCCGGGGATCTCCCCAACTGTCTTGCACGATAGCAGCAGCAAAACGCGCTATATCCACGCGCCGGTAATGCTGTTCCGCAAAAGCGCTGCGGGAAAAATCGAAGTAGGTATTAAGGCCAAAGTAATCAAGCTTGATCTGTGCCCCTTTTCTACTATTGCCTGTTAATAATAGCAGTCGACAGTCGTCACGGCCATGCAGACGGTCCAAGATTTCCCGAACTGACGGCAAAACAATCCCTACTCTGGAAGCTAGCTGCTCATGCAGCAAAGTCTCATAATGACGGCATAGTGCAGCAATTTCTTCTGCGCTTGGTTCGCGGCCGGCTATTGATCGTATTACCTGTTGGCAAATATAATTATCCGTCATTCCCGCTGTTTGAATCTTATCAAAATCTGCCTCTTGGCCCCAAATACTTTCTACTGCCTGACTAATAGCATACAAGCCTGCTTTGGAAGTTCTGATTAATGTTCCGTCTATATCCCAAAAAAGTATATTCAACTAACATCACCTCTCTCAGTAAAGATGTATTACTCCTTTAACCGATTAATCTCCTCTATTGGGGTTTTGATTCCTTCAAACGCCGCTGCTCTTCCCACCACCAAAGCAGGGAAACGGTCAGAGTTAACCATACAGCGCCGGCAGTATAACCGGCAACAACATCACTGGGATAATGAACTCCCAGATAAATCCTGCTCACTCCGATTGCTGTAATAAAAAGCATAGTAAGTACGGCAATAC
>Ga0366771_1096_pt1 | contig 12569 bp, 9 predicted proteins | sample BONcelN113001C10_FD_207080 | JGI IMG/M metagenome (GOLD analysis project Ga0366771, IMG submission 207080) | Enriched cells from coal bed in the Powder River Basin, Montana, United States - BONCAT cells N11 rep2 HSBNCT.N11.300.1.C10 ...
AGATATAACCAAAATAAAAACAAGCAGAGAACTAATTGACTGGATTAAAATGATATTAAGTAAAACTATAGATTACCTGGCCTTTCGTGAAGAAAATCAAAATCCTTTAATAAAGCATATCATCAAATATATAGATACACACTACCAGGAAGCCATTTTCCTTAAGGCTGTCTCTTCCATGTTTAATGTAAACACTTCATATTTAGGACAGCTATTTAAAAATGAAACAGGTGAGCTTTTCACAAACTATCTGAATGAAGTGAGAATACAGAAAGCAAAAGAGATGCTGATACAAACAAATTTAAAGGTTTATGATATTTCAAATAAGGTAGGCTATGTTAATCAAAGCCTGTTTTTTAGAACCTTCAAAAAACTCACAGGTATTTCACCGGAAGAATTTCGTGAAAGGGCCAAAATGGATTAAATCTATATTGCTGCAAAGATACAGAAAAATGTAAACTAATTTTAACGATATATGGGTGCAAGGAATAGGTGCATATGGTAAAAAAACTTTTCACAGCTGTTTATCAACGTTTATTGGGGCAAAAGTTTTTCAACAAGATATTGATTACTTATATTATTGTAGTAATTGTGGTTTTACTTGCGTTCTCATTTACCATATCCAGCAGCGTAACCACTAAATTACAGGAAGAATATTCAAATTATAACAGGCAGGCTATATATTCCCTGCAAAATTATCTACAAGATAAGATAGGCTCTGTTAATACTATTGTAAGAAAAATATACGATGATAATCATATATACGAAACGGTATTTGGACTTTTTGAATCCAAAGACAGCGAAGATTATTTTACATCTGAAAAACAGGACTTGTCTGATGTTTTAGAAGATGTTTCAAGTATTGACAATGACATTAAAGACATTATTTTGTATGAGGTATCTACAGAGACGTCATATTTATACAGAAAATATGATTCATTATTGTACAAGGATTCTGATATTATAAAACAGTATTATCAGCTCAGATATCATTTTGACAGTAAGAAATTTGTATCGCGGCATGCTTCAGATTATTCGAAAAATAGAAAAATCCATACAATCAGTATTATTAACAATCTAATATATCCGGCAACAGGTGAAATAGACAGCAAGATTATGGTAAACTTTGACTTTGATGCTTTAAAAAAAGTATACAGCAGCTATGAAGAATATGTAAAGGGGTATATTCTGATATTGACAGACGATGGGACTGTTATATTCGATTCATCCGACAGATATTACAATAAAAAATATCCATATTTCGATATAGTAAAAAAATCCGGAGGCTTTCTTACTCTAGAAGAAGAAAGCTTTATTGATGTCATAAAAACCGGGGAATACGGTGTTATTTGTGTAAGTGTTATTCCGGAAATTGAGTTGACCGGAAATATTACTTCTTTACGGATAACAATGTATGTGATAGCTCTGTTTTGTATATTGTTTATCATTGTTTTATACTACTTTGGCACAAGAATATTTTCAAGAAGGGTAAAAACAATTATTGATGTAATGAACAAGGTAGGGAGTAATAATCTTACTCCACGAATACCTGTAAAAAATGAAAATGATGAAATTGGAAGGATATCCGGGATTTTTAACAAGATGTGTGATAATCTTCAGGAATATATTGAAAAGGTATATATAATTGAAATCAAACAGAAAAGGACGGAGTTAAAGGCTCTGCAAGCTCAAATCAATCCACACTTCCTATATAATACTCTGGAAGCGATCCGGATGGGATTGAACAAGGAGGGTAACGAAGAGTCTGCGGATATGATATATTATCTTGCAGAGCTGTTCAGGATTTCCTTAAGAAGTGATACTGTTGTGGCACTTAAGGATGAGCTTGAATACTGCAGGATTTATCTTGAGCTATTCAGTATCAGATACGGCGATAAATTAAAAATATGCTTTGATCTTCCGGATTATATGGGTGATTATGGAGTGGTAAAGCACTTGTTACAGCCTCTTATAGAAAACTACATTGTACATGGCTTTACCTGGGAAAAAGAAATAAACTGCATTACCGTAAAGGGATATATAGTAAAAGAAGACATATGCATAATAGTCTCAGACAACGGTAACGGCATAGAAGAGGATAAGCTTGAGGCAATTAAATCAGAGCTTGAGAAATTTGAAGCAAGTGCTTGCGACGGTATAGGTCTTAAGAATGTCAGCGACAGGATAAAGCTGGTGTATGGGATACAATACGGATTGAATATTAACAGTACCTACGGAAGTGGTACTGATATATCAATAATGATACCTGCAAAATCAAAAGATGAATTAAAGAAGATATTGCTAGCGACATAATTGTTTTAGTCTGTAAGGAATAATATGGGCTGCAGGATTTACCAGGTCGTCCTCTTGTTTCATATTAATTTTGCAGCAAAAAAATCAGCCAAAAAGGTCAGGAGAACTGTATGAACTCACAAGCGGTTAAAACAGATAGTATGTCTTATCAAAAATGCGTTCACTTTTTCAATGTAAACAGAAATGTTGAATTGGGTTTTGTTCAATCAGGTCACCATATAACCGAATCAGGCTACCAATACGGGCCGATGATAAGGGATCATTATCTTGTCCATTTTATAAAATCAGGCAAGGGGAAGCTGTATCTGCATAATATGGTATATGAGGTCAATGCCGGGTACTGCTTCTTGATCTATCCGAATCAGATTGCCTTTTATCAAGCTGATAGCAATGAACCTTGGGAGTATTACTGGCTGGGCATTTGTGGTGTTATTGCTGATGATATGCTTCAAACCATAGGCTTTAACTATAACAGGATGGTCATACCCTTCAAAAGTGAAAAAATTTGTAAAACAATTACCAAGATAATAGATGAAGCCATTAAACATGAAACAGATGAAATAGCAATTTATCTTCAGCTTGGCAGTCTTTTAAGGAAGGTTCTGTATTACCTTATGGTAGATAACAGGGCAAAGAATATAGCCAATTACATGAAACCAACGGAAGATACCGTGGAGGTGATGGGAAATGGCAAGTATACAGATCAATATGTGAATATTGTTGCTAAAATAATTCATAACAGTTATTCAGAAAACATCAGGGTAGAGAAGATTGCAGAAAAACTAAACATAAACCGCAGCTACCTTTCGGCTACTTTTAAAAAGAATACAGGATTTGCTATCAAGGAATTCCTGATAAGCTACCGTATTGAACAATCATGTGTCATGCTGCGTGATAAGCATAAACTGATAGCTGAAGTTTCAAACGCTGTTGGCTATGATGATCCCCTTTATTTTTCGAGAATATTCAAAAAACAAGTAGGCTGCTCTCCGTCTGAATACAGGAATAGGATATAAATATTATTGATCTGGCATTTGTCCATATTTATATAGCAAATGTATATTCTATGAAATGACTATAGAATTTACAATTATATATGAATTAATCTTAAGGGCAGTATTCAATATTTATTATGAAAAATCAGCTGCCTGGAATTCATGTATTTTTTAAATTATTTAAGGAGAGGGAAAAAATGAAAAAACTCAGGGTTTCAGTAATGGTACATGTTGTAGACTGCAATATTATTGTCAGTGTACATCAGCTTGCAGCAGAAAGGCTTTATTAATTACATGGAAACTAAAAATGCTTCGCAAAATAACCCGAAGGATAATAGTAAAAAAGAGTATACGTATCCGATTCTGGATATTCCTCCTGTGGCACAGGCACAGGCAAGAACAGGTTTTAATGATGCAGGTGAAAAAAATTACACTTTGAATTACGGTGGCAGGGATATTATAAAAATTGCTATTATAAGTGATTGTAAAACAGAAACTAAAATATATTCCGACGGCAGCATGCAATCCCTGCCTTTAATACAGCAATTCTATGTGACTTCAGAAAAACCTGTCCATGCTGTTGTTACACTGCATATGAGGAAAGATGCGTTATGCCTTAGGCCCCAAAGGGCGAAGAATGGACAGACAATACTTGCACAGGCGGGAGGACCGCTGGTTTATGGGGCAAATGGATTTTACGGGATGTGGGAAGACCTAATGCTGGAATGGTATGGGGCGCATTGGCATTGGTCGGGTAACAGAACAACAAAGCATGAAGATGGGTCAACTTCAGCATCCTTCGAAATAGAACTGGACAACAGGTCTTTTTACATTTTAATACGTCCACGCTATTACAGTCAGCATATGGGGTATAAGTATTTTTCTCCATGGGAATGGCGGCCCAATAGCAATGGGATTTCCGGGTGGTGTTCGTGGGAAGCATATCATAGGGACATCACAGAAGAAAATGTTGCTGATGCTGCAAGGCTTATGTCTGTGCTTGTCCCATACGGCCTTGAATATATCCAGCTGGATGATGGATATCAGCAGGTTTTGATTCCTCCTGAAAAAGACGGGAAAGTCTACGAGTCATGGTTGAAGCCAAATGAGAAATTTCCCGGAGGACATGAGGAAATTACAGGCAGTGTCCGCAGTCAGGGATTGGTGCCTGCGATTTGGACAAATGCAATTGTTACAAATGAAGAAGCAGCAAATACAGGCTTATGTATGGCCGAAAACGGCAAAGCCTTTAAAGGCTATTGTATAGAGTTTATTCTCAACTGTACGGATAAAGCTTTAGAAGAGCATGTTCTGCCGTATTATAAGGGCTTGAAGGAATATGGATATGAGTATTTCAAAACAGATGCCATCAGGCACCTGTGCTTTGATGGTTTGCAGGAATGCGTAAGACGCGGGCTGTTGACCGACGAAGAGGCGGATAAACGTTTCCGTAGCTTTATGGGGTGCGTGAGGAAGGGAATCGGTGAGGATGCTTATTTGCTTTCGTGCTGGGGAATTCTTGCACAATCTGTTGGTCTGGCTGATGCATTCCGCGTCGGAACTGATGCCACTCCGGAATGGGAACATGTACATATGCAGATTACTGAAGCTGCCCGGTGCTTTTTCGCTCACAGAATTCTATTTACAATAGATCCTGACCATATTTGTGTCCGTACAGAAATAGAATGGGCAAGAATGCTTCTTTCCTTTGTAAGCTTAACCGGTGGGTTATATATGCTGAGCGACTCGCTTGAATGCTATGATGAGCCCCGAATGCAGATTATTAAAAAGACACTTCCGTCACTTGAGGTTTATACAGGAGAGACCGGCTCCATTGATTATACGACACCAGCCTTTTGCTGGACGGAGAATCCCACTCTTACACCTGAAGAGGTATCTGATTTCATCTCCAACAATGGAGAAAATAAATTTGGGACTTTTTGGGCAACACACTTCTGCAAGGACGACAGGGATTGGACAGTAGTCATGCGGACGGCTTTACTTCATCTTGCGGGGGAAACCATATTTCTTAAGGATATTGGGCTTGACCCGGATGGCAGATATGCAGCATATGATTTCTGGGAGGATAGATTCCTTGGTGTGGTAAGAGACAGTATGGAACTCAAAGAATTGCCAATCGGGCATGTGCAGATTTGCGCGCTTACGCCGGTATCGGATAGCTCGCCTACACTGATTGCATCCAATAGGCACGTCAGTATGGATGCCGTCAGTGTAACAGCTTGTAAATCCGAGAAAGGTATATTATCATTGAAACTACATGGCGTAGCAGGGGAAAGCTTTATGTACTGCATCTATTCAGAGGATCCGTGTACTGTTGAAGGGGACCTGCCATTTTCGGTAAAGACCGAAGGTATGCTATACCGTGTGACAGTGACCTTCGACAGCGAAGATGCTCAGCTTGTTGTAAAACAGGACACTTCAGGATTTAACTAGAAATTATGCAGTAAAAATGTAATTTTGCAAGTTTACTACGGTATATTTTTGACTTACTGTTAGTATTACAATGGAGGCTTGGTATGAAATATAATAAAGGGCGGGTTGAATTCGAGTGTAGTGATATTTTATTGGAGCGGGGCTTTTATTGGGCAAAGGCTATGGCACTGTCCTATGTGCATGAGGGAGATGCTGTGGGGGACTGGTATGAAGCTGCGCTTCCCGGACGCTATGCTTTCTGTATGAGGGACGTGGCGCATCATGCTGTCGGTGCGCAGGTTTTAGGCCTTGACGTTCACAATAAAAATATGTTGAGGAAATTTGCACAAGGTATATCAGAATCAAGAGATTTCTGCAGCTTTTGGGAAATTACAAAGGATAATATGCCGGCGTCCGGTGATTACACAAGCGATGAGGACTTCTGGTACAACCTCCCGGCGAACTTTGACATTCTTCAGGCCTGCTGGAAGCTGTTTCTCTGGACGAATGACCATGACTATATACATGCCTATGATTTTAATGTTTTTTATAACACCACCGTGAATGATTATATCCGTGCCTGGGATAAAAATAATGATGGAATTCCGGAGCGGTCTGTGCCGGGAAGCAGACGAGGCATACCATCTTATGATGAAAGGGATGGATGTGAAAACGCATTAATGTTTAGTGATCTTATTGCAATACAAGCCCTGGCATTTGACGCGTATGCAGCTATCCACCGCATGAAGGGCAATGATTATTTGTTTGAAAGATACACTAAAAAAGCGTTGGAATTAAGGGAATATTATGACCAAAAATGGTGGGACAATGCGAATCAGAGGTTCTACTCGGCATTGTTCAGCGATGGAAGCTTCAATTCGCTGTCAGGCGACCAGCAGGAATCCGGTTTATTCCCTTTGTATTACGGACTTATAATGGACGAAGCAAAAATAAACAGACAGATGGATATCATTAAAGACTGTAACTCGGAATATGTAGAATACATGTCATACCTGCCGGAAGTCTTTTACAAATATGACCTGAATGAAGAAGCATATGCGCATATATTGAAGCTTACCGATCCCAAGCTGAAGAGGAGGGAGTATCCTGAAGTGGCATATGCCGTTGTTGCTGCAATAGCTGCAGGAATAATGGGAATAGAACCATGTGCCGATATGGGGATGGTTAAAACTACCGCCAGGCTTCCGGAGTCCGTTAAAACAGCCAGGATGGATAATATCCCGGTATTTGGCGGGGAGATCTGTGTTGAACAAACAGGGAACAGGATAACAACATTTACAAATTGTACGGGTGATAGAGTTTTGTGGCAGCCTGCATTCAATTGTGATACAGCTGAAATTCTTGTTGACGGAAGAAAAGTTGTTGCCAAACATGGTAAAAAACAAAATGGACAAGTTTTTTCATATACCGGAATTGAATTGAAAAATGGCTATACAGCAAGGGCGGAAGTGAGCACATAGAGAGGAATATGATATATGAAAAGAAATATTGTTAATTTGAAAGACTTCAGTGGACAGGATACATTAAGTATTTTTCAGGAAGCGTTAAAGTATTGCAGAGAAAATCCCCACACTACTCTTATCATTTCCCCGGGAAGATATGTAATTCGTGATGAAGCGGCGGTTCAACTGATGAAGGATGCAATGAACGGTAAAATGGGGAACAATCCTCAATCTCATATATTTACGCATTATTTTCCCTATTCCAGAGGCATTGACTTTAACGGATGCAGTGATATAACAGTGGAAGGATATGGAGCCCGGATCATCTGTGACGGATGGATGGAGCCTGTATCCATTGAGAATTGTGAAGATATTACTATAAAGGGACTGACCATTGATTATTTGAGAAAGCCGTATAGCGTAGGAACGGTAATAAATGAATGTGAAGATTATTATGATGTGGAATTTGATGAAAGATATCCTGTAAATAGCTGCATGCCAACTCCCCGCATTTATATATACTCAAAAGAAAAGGCACGGTTTGACGGTGAAGGCTGGGAGTGTGACAAAAAAGAGAATGTCGCCTGCCAGACTATAAGATTTTATGGTAATAAACCTGCCAACATTACCGGAGAAACCATATGTGTATGGCATAGCTTTCATTTCAGACCTGCAATACTTATTCACGAAGCGGTGAATACAACATTATTTGAGGTAACCGTACACAGTCAGCCGGGGATGGGCATTGTAGGGCATCGCTCAGAAAACATATATGTAAAAAGGCTCCGTATTGTTCCGGAGGTGGGTGAATACATGTCGGTGAATACCGACGCCACGCATTTTACATCCTGCAAGGGCGACCTTGAATTTGAGGACTGCCAGTTTGAAGGACACGGTGATGATGCAATAAATGTACATAATTACTACTATACCATTATGAACAGCCGGGGAAATACATGCGAAATTACAGTGGAGGAAGCAGACGCCCATGCGCAGGTATTGGACTATCCCGATGCTTTGGATACGCTTGAATTGGTGGAAATAGAATCATTGTCCCCTGTAAGAGAATATAAGGTGGTTTCCATAGAGAATTCAAAAGTTCAATGGAAATCAAAAATCGTGTTGGATGCTGATTTGCCGGAAGACAATTCCAAATATTATCTGGTAAATGTCACACGTCTACCCAAGCTGATATTTGTGGGCTGTCATGTTAGAAACCACCTTTCGCGCGGTGTATTAATTAAGACGAGAAATGCCCTTGTGGAAGGGTGTACCTTTGAAAGCTGCATGGGGACCGCGATACATCTGGCTGCCGAAGGAGGGTGGCATGAAGGTGTTACTTCTGCACATGTAATAATAAGAAACAACCGTATGATGAGATGCGGGCATGGCAATAATGGCACGATTATGGGCGCTTCCGGCATATGTGTGAATATTGATGCTGAAAATCCTGATACACCTGATTTACATAAAGACATTCTGATTGAGAATAATATTATTGAGGGAGAAAATGCAGCCCAGGGAATTTATATCTCCAGTGCGAAGGATGTTATAATACGGTACAATGAAATTTCCGGCTGTGCTGAGCCTGTAAAAGTATTAAATTCCTCAAATGTGATTATATCGGAAAACCATATAATATAAGCTGCAGGATTTACTAGAAATTATACAGTAAAAATGCAATTTTGCAAGTTTACTGACCTATTTCTTTGTTATATACTTAATATGTTGGATCGCGACTGACAATGCACTAACTAGTCTTGTATTAGTTAAAAGAGGTGATAATTTGGCTTTTGTTCAAGGCAAGGGTTCAAGAGAGTATCTGATACATGAGCGTAAAAAAGTATGGTACAGCAGAAGGCTTGGGCTGGCATTCATATCTCCGTGGCTGGTTGGCTTTTTGATTTTTACTCTGTACCCAATGGTTTCATCCTTGTATTATAGCTTAAACAAGTACAATATAATCAAACCACCGCAATGGGTAGGCCTTAGAAATTATATTGAACTGCTTACCGATGATCCTCTGATGTGGGTAGCTGTTTATAACACTGTGTATTATATTGTATTTGCATTACCCTTGCAGATAATAGTTGCATTGACACTTGCTATACTTTTGAATTCCAAGGTCAAAGGCCTGGCAGTATACAGGACCATATTTTACATGCCTACCATTGTACCGGCAGTTGCTTCGTCCATATTATGGTTGTGGCTTCTGGATCCGCATATAGGTATAATAAATACCCTCCTGGCAGCAATAGGCATTGATGGCCCGGGTTGGCTGGTTAACCCGGTATGGTCCAAGCCTGCACTGATATTAATGAGTGTCTGGGGAGTAGGCGGAGACATGGTAATATACCTGGCAGCTCTACAGGGTGTGCCTCAAGAACTATATGAATCAGCAGAACTTGATGGAGCCAAACGGTGGCGAAAAGTCTGGCATATAACAATTCCTATGATCAGTCCTGCTATCTTTTTTTGCCTGATCATGGGGCTGATAGCTGCATTCCAATACTTTACCCAGGCGTATGTTATGACCGAAGGCGGGCCCATGGATTCTACATTGTTCTATTCATTAAGTTTGTATAATAATGCTTTCAAGTATTACAAAATGGGTTATGCGTCGGCTCAGGCATGGGTGCTTTTTGTCATAATTTTCTGTGCTACACTGATTTCTTATAAGATATCAGGCAAGTGGGTGCACTATGAAGGCGGCGAGAAGTAAGATGTTTTCTGTTTAAAAAATTTGTTTTTAACTTAATTTAAAAAGGAGCGTAAACAGTATGAAAATAAAGAGCTTTTTATCATTTCTCGCAATGCTTTTGATATCGGTGATGGTTCTGTCTCTTGCGGCTTGCGGCAGCAAGGATGCTGAAACTAAGAATAATGAGAGTGGCAGCCAGGTAACCACTAAAGCAACTGAAAAAGATAAAGTAACAGAAAAAAGTGAACCTGTAGAAGTTGTTTACTGGCATATGTGGGGAGGAGATTGGAAGTCATGGATTGATGGGCAGGTAGAGAAATTTAATGCATCCCGTTCCGATATCAAGGTAAAACCATTAGCCGTAACATCGGATGGCGAAACTAAGTTCATAGCATCAGTTGCAGGCGGTAATCCACCTGATGTATTCACAGGATGGGGCAATGTAATTCCTACATGGGCTGAAAGTGAAACAATAATGTGTCTTGATGAATTGATTAGTAAAAATGCTCCGGATTTGGATGATTTTTTGTACCCTATAGCTTCCGATTTGGGGAAATACAAAGGAAAGACCTATTGTATGCCAATAAATTTGTGTCCTTTAATGCTTTTTTGGAATAAGGATTTATTTAAGGAAGTTGGATTGGATCCGGAAAAGTATCCTGTTACTATAGGGGATCTGGACGCTATGCAGGATAAATTCTGGAAATTTGGTTCCAAAGGCCAAATAGATAGAATGGGCTTCTACCCAACTTATCTACGTATTTGGGTTCCAGCTTTTGGGGGTAGGTTTATAGATGAAAATAATAAGCCTACACTTGACGACAAAGGTCTTTTAAATGCACTCAAGTGGTTTGAGTCTTTTGTTACAACAAAAGGCTATAGTATTGAGAAGATAGATGCTTTCACTACCAGTATAGCTAACAGTGCTCAGGCCACGAATCCATTCCTTACCGAAAAGGCTGCTTTCACAGTAGATGGTGTATGGCTGCTGACGGACATCCAAAATTATGCACCTGATATGAACTATGGTATTTGTCCATTACCTTACTCATCAGATGGCGGATTTGAAAATGCCAATCTTACTATGGCAGATTTTGATGTTATAGCCAACGGTTCGAAGCATCCTGAAGAAGCATTTGAATTTTTAAAATGGATGGTAGGTTATGGCGGAAATGAAGAGGCAGCAGGGGAGTTTGTGGCAACAGGCGGAAACATTCCTGCTGCACAGAAAGTTGTAGATAGCTCATCATATAAGTCATATCTGGATGAAATACCAGCCAGGTACGAATTTATGAAGGCGCTTGATAGTGAAAACAATCTTACTTACCCCAGTGTTACCTATGGTACTTACTACATGGACCGTTTGGAGGCAGCAGAGGAAAGGGTAATGCACGGAGCTCAGACAGCAGAAGAGGCTTTGAAGCAGGTTGCAGATGAAGTAGCAAAAGAGGCTGCGAAACAAGAAGCGACGAATTGAATACAGACCCAAATGTGAATAGTAAATAGTGAAAAAGGGAGGGGGTGAATAACCCCTTCTCTATTCATAAAGTAAATTAGAAAGTGGGTAGGTGTATTTTGGATACGACATTAAAGAATATCAAAATGAAATATGGCAGTAAAAAAGTCACATCTAATATTAATATTGCTAAAATCTTATTGTATATGGTATTAACAACTTTGGCGATCATATATTTGTTTCCGTTTTTATGGATGATTATTACATCACTTAAGACAGAAAAAGAGGTGATGGCATGGCCGCCAACATTAATACCGCATACTCTTCAACTGAGTAATTATCCTGATTCCTTGACATATATACCATTTCTCACCTATGTAAAGAATACGTTGATATATTGTTTTGGCAGTGTTTTTGGTGTAATCATTTCTTCTACATTAGCCGCATACGGGTTTTCAAGAATAAAGTGGCCGGAAAGAGACAAGATATTTATATTGGTTTTAAGTACTATGATGTTGCCTATGCATGTGACAATGATACCCAAGTTTGTTCTATTTTCTAAGATAGGCTGGATCGGAACTCTTAAACCTCTGATAGTGCCATTTTTTTTTGGAGAGGCTTTTTACATATTTTTATTAAGGCAGTTTTTTATGGGGATACCTTATCAATTATCTGATGCGGCCAAAATTGATGGTTGTTCGGAGCTGAGAATTTTTCATAGTATATTATTACCTTTGGTGAAGCCGGCGATAGCTACAGTAGCACTATTCCAGTTTTTAACGGCTTGGAATGATTTTTTGTACCCATTGATTTATTTAAATGAGGAGGCTAAATTCACTGTCAGCGTTGGTCTACAGCTGTTTCTCAGCAGGGTTGAATCAAAATGGGGAATGCTGATGGCAGCGTCTGCAGTTGTCACCATACCTATTATAGTTTTATTCTTTTTCACTCAAAAGTCATTTATTCAGGGCATAGCCATGACAGGAATAAAGGGATAATAATATAAGAAATTCACTTCATTTTATATATGCTACAAATTAACTATGACAGAGAGGATATTGAACATGAGTTTTAATAAAGGATTTGACTCTCTTTTTATGCCGATGAATTTTAAACTCGCAGGGTAAGCAGCTATGACTTAAGTGGTGGTAATGTTGATGCATGGCTTCACATACAGCCCGGCGAAACGAAGGTACTTGCCAATATTG
>Ga0366771_1098_pt1 | contig 12460 bp, 11 predicted proteins | sample BONcelN113001C10_FD_207080 | JGI IMG/M metagenome (GOLD analysis project Ga0366771, IMG submission 207080) | Enriched cells from coal bed in the Powder River Basin, Montana, United States - BONCAT cells N11 rep2 HSBNCT.N11.300.1.C10 ...
ATACAAGTCTACCTATGTTTGAAAATATACCACCCCCAAGAAAAGCTTCATTTTTTGATCAGGATATCTATAATATCCTCAAAGAAAGAAAAAAATATAGACGCCTTATACCTATACCAAGAACTGTACCTTATACATATTCAAACCTTTCCAGCAAATCACCTTCAAATGTTTATACCCTTTTATTTTTTGAATCATCCGAAGAGAGCAATGAGCTGGATGATCTGATAGTCATACTTAACGTTTCCGAGGACTGGCTTCGTAAAACAATAAGCAATTTAGATACACAGCCCCAAAGCAGTACTTTTATTATTGATAGAAAAGGTAAAATGGTTTTAAGTGATAAAAAATACCCTATCCTGACCGACGTCTCGAACGAACCATATATAAAAACCATTTTATCCTCTAAAAACGATTCAGGCTATTTTATTAGCGAAGTCTCTGCTGAAAATACCAAATCAGTAGTCACTTACATGTACTCCAGTTCTTTAGATTGGATATTTGTACGTACTATACCCTACAATTCCGTAATGGAAAAGATACAGGACATGAAGGCCAAGACCATCCTGATTGGATCTATTATTCTTATTGGGGGGCTCTTGTGTTCATTCGTAATATCCTCCAGACTTTATATTCCAATGCGCAGCATCGTTTCAAAGCTAACCTCCGTTCAGACAGAAAATCATAATATTCAAAAACAGAATGTCTTAAAAGATATATTATTGAATGTCAAGGGTATCGACATGGATGCAACTCAAAAAAACTTCTGCGACCTATCAATCAATATCAATACGAATTGTGAGTTCTTAATTATTCTGTTTAAAATTGATCATTTTAAATGCTTTTGCAATGAAAACAATGTAAATAATAGAACCATTTTGAAATCTAAATTTATGAATATTGCCCACAAAAGATGTTCGTCCAGTTTTTCATGTGAAGCCGTAGACGTCAGTGATGACCATTTTGTCCTGATATGCAACATTTGCATGACTGATTTATCAAATCTGCAAAATGAAATCACCGAACTGATAAAAAATATACAAGATGATGTCACAAAGCTCTATGGTATATCCCTATCGGCAGCCGTCAGTCAGATTTCTGCGATTTTTACCGAAATCAGCCATTTATATTACGATGCTTTGAACACTTCCAATTATAGATTGATATATGGCTATAGCTGCATCATATTTTCCAACGATATCAAGGAATTGACTGACAGGCAATATACGTATCCAACCGAGAAAGGTGAATTGCTGATTGACTCACTCGTGCTTGGTAATACCGGGAAGACGAAGGAATTGTATTTGCAGATAGTCAGCTCTTCTATTAATTATACCTATATGATAATAAAATCTACACTTCTGCACCTTGCTGTAGATATCAATATTGCTGTTGATAAAATTCAAAAAAGTCTGGATTGTATGATGCCTAATAACTTGAGTTCATTTATTTTTGAATTAGATAGTATTGAAACGCTGGATGAGATTAACAATTATTTTTTCTCCTTATTTGAAACTATTACTCCGAAACTGGAAAAGAAAACAATCTCAAAATACGATACACTAATAAATAACGTCATTAAAGCCATTAACATAAATTATAATGATCAGAATCTTTCATTAGATGGCTTGGCTGATATAGTTCATGTGTCACCGGTATACCTGGGCCGGTTATTTAAAAAAATGAAATCCATTTCGGTTTCAGACTATATCAATAAAGTAAGAGTGGAAAAAGCAAAGGAGCTTCTTGAAAATACCGACTATTCCATTAATGAAATTGTAGATCAAATCGGATACATAAACCGGGGAAATTTCTATCCGATATTTAAAAAAGCATGTGCAATGACTCCAAACGAGTATAGGCAGAAAAACAAGAGTGCAGCACAAGGCAGTATACTTTGACACTTGATAACCTGCTTTCTGTAGTCAAGCCTCTTTATTCTGATGCTGGCCGCCCAACCGATTGAAGTAAGGTGATATAATTCCAAGGTTTTTCAGGCAGACATAGATGGAGGAGATAACGTTGTGCTTATTAAAAGATAGTCATGATTTATATCTGCAATACTCTTGATAGAACAGCCAATATCCGTCCCTGAAGATCATTACAAATCAAAATAGATACCGTTGAGCACGGCATTGATTCCTCTGATCTGATTAATCCTGAACCGCAGCGGCTTGTTGTAATAAAAGGAAAGATGTTTTCCCTCTGTAAAATCCCGGATCACTTTTAGAGGTGCAATCAATTCAAGGGTTTCAAGGTCGAAGACTTCTACTGCCTGCCTCCTGCCTAGCCGGTCATCATCAACAAAGTGCAGCGTTACCATACACGCCTCTCTCAGATAAACATCCACTGTAAAGGTTTGAGAGCAGATATAGTCGTTTGTTGTCAAAACACCGTTCTCTCTTAAAACCTCTCTGATTGGAACAATTTTTTCAACAAAGTCCGGTAGTGAGCAGTTCAATTTGTTTAAATAGAAGCCGTTTCCGCCATATGAAGTCCTAATATTCTCTCTCAGATATTCCGCCCGGTATAAATACTCCTTTTGGCAATACTTTTCACTGCCTCCCTTGTAAATCAGCCGAAATTCATACTCTCCTTCCCCCAGAGGCTTCAGATGAATATAGTCTTTATCCTGACTCTTAAAGTTAAAATCTACCGAAATCTCTTTTCCAAACTTCGGTATGGAGATATTTCCAACCGTACCGGCAGGGATTTTGAACCTGCATACCCCCTTCAGGGAATCAAATTCGGCAAAAACCGTTCCAAATGGTGTAGGGGTCTCTCCCTTCAGATATTCAAGCCTCCCCCCGGGATGTGGAATAATGTCAAACTCCCTGAAGCCCGGGGTTTTGGGCTTAATCCCCAGTATTTCCTCGTTCATGAAATGGATGACCCCGCAGCCCCAGGGATGGTTAAGGCTCGTATATCCCGCTTGGTTGTTCACAGGGGCATCAAGCCTCCCCAATTCATCATTCCAGCACGGACGGTATGTTTCAAAAAATGTGGTTCCGCCATACTCAATCTGTCCGCCGAACATATCCAGAATACAGTCTATCGCATCCGCATGCCGGTTGATCCTCACCATGGCCTGCAAAATAAAGTATTCGTTAAACGGAGAATAGGACAGCCGGTTCACACGGTCTGTAAGATATCTTTCAAAGATGCCCTGGATCATTTCATCCGGCAGGAGCCCTGCGTTGATTGCATCGCATGCAGAATGAAGGGTCAGATCCGAAAAATCCATTTCCTTGATCCATTGATCCGCAAGTCTTGAATACCCGGGCGGGATCAATCCCGGAAAATAATGTGTGCAAGCTTTTATGGCCCTGATGGTAAGGAATTTGTAAGAGTTCCTGTTTGCAGCCGTATTGGCGTTTTCAAAGCCCGAACCGAGTCTTTCATCCCAGCCGAAAAATTTCAGGTCGATCTCCCTGCCATAATTTTCAATTGCTTCGTCCAACCTCGTAAGAATGCTCCCAGCCAGCTTTTCAATCCCTTTATAATCTCCCGTATATCTGTAATAATTAATGGCGCTGAAAATCCAGTACAGTTCATATACCGGTATCCCGTTTCCTCTTGTCGAAGTAAATACTAAATTATGGTATACAAAATCATAATTTCCAAAGGCAGTAAGAGCTCCATCCTGTGCGGGGTATGCATCTCCAGTCCAGGAAAACCGGTCCCCCCTGTCCATTAATATTGCGGAAAAATAATCCTTTTTTAAGTTTGTCCGGATTCCATAGGCGCCACAGTACCAGACCCTGTTAAAAAGCTCATTGTCGCAGTAAAAGCTTCCATTATAATTGACAGGCTTGGTCTGGCATACCAGTCTTATTTTACTGATTGTGAACGGTTCTTCATATTCTGTTATATGGATAAACCCGAATCTGACCCCCTCATACAGTTCCTCGTTCAATTCCAGCCTGTATGTATTCCCGTACCGGACAGGCTCCTTAAGCTTAAAGGGGGATTCCGGCCCTTCATTGACCACTGCAGGCTCGTTATATTCACTGATTCCAAGTGTGATTTTCCCCTTCAGGTCAGAAATGTCGACCTCCAGCCAGCCTGCGAATTCACATCCGAAATCTATGAAAATGGTTCCCGTGCTCCTCACAAGGATTTCGCCAGAAAGGATGAAATCGCCATTTCCGCTGATGACTACTGGCTCTGTAATAAATATTTCAAGCTCGTCGGCTGCCGCCGGGTTCTCCCAACGGTAGTTTGCCAATTTATCGGGATATTCCGGATAGCATGTACCTCCGGGCTTTGCTTTTATGTACTCATATGGTTGTCCGATAGGTGATCTCATTGCATATCTCTCCTGTCCTGCATCCGCAAACAGCGCTGTCATTTTCTTTTCTGTAAACATAAAACTCCTCCCAAGTATTGCGATATTGCCATTATATCATCGCGTACGAAAGAGGTATTAGCATAAAAAAATATAGATTTAGCATTATTTATTTCTTTTACTGTGTTCCGATGGCGAATAGCCAAATTTTGACTTGAAGAGGCGGGAAAAGTAATTAACATCATTGAACCCCACCATCTCCGCCACTCTTGCAACAGGCATTAGATTATCTGCCAATAGCATGGAAGCCTTTGACATTCTTATTTTATTGATATAGTCTGTAGGTAAAAGCCCGGTAGTCTCTTTGAAAACCTTACGGAAATAGTCCGGACTCATATATACTTTTGACGCTAGTTGCTTAACTTTCAACTCATTACCGAAATTCTTCTCTATATAGCTTAATGCATCTGCCAGCATATTACGCTTTCCATTAAAATAATATTCGCTTTCCTTGAATTGATTATCCCATGATCTTCCCAACATGGAAATCAGAAGAATAAGGTTTGCTTTCTGGATAAGGTTAAACCCACTACTCTTACTATTTTGTTCGACTATCATTTTTTTTAAAACAGATTCAATATATGATGATTCTACAGGATTCAAATGTAGTATCTCCTGCTTTTGCTGCTCTTTGCGGTAAAAAGGTTCAACCATTAAAAGATTATTCACTCCGTCGATTTCTTTCAAGAGGCCCCAATCAGTACCGAGAGCTTCTGGATAAAACAAACAGTTATATATGACTGTCGCGGAGTTGATCAAGTAAGAGTGTATCTCATTAGGAATTACAACAAAAACATCTCCGGGAATCAGCATAATCTCATTATTATGATATCGATGAAGGCATGACCCCTGGGAAATAAACACGACTTCGATAAAATCATGCATATGAGAGCTCACGGGACTGTAGTCATTATAGACTGATATATTGATGTGGTCTTCATTTTCTGCCGGCCAAGGGATGTAGTTACTGCCCATATTAATCCTTCTTTAGCATTTATATAAAATATTATATAACAAATCCTTCGGGCTGAAAACATTCCAGGCTATTTCCGTCAAAATCCGGACAGGCAACGCAATCACTAATGAATATCTGATATTTCAACCTTATTTCCTGTTGTTATTTCAAGGTCGGCAGCTTGTGCAATTTAAAAGCATCATATACCTGATCTATTGTAGGCATGGCCTCGACATTTTCCTCAATCATTTTTATAAGGTGTTTCAGTTGCTCCCAGGCTGCTTTTCTCTGGGCTTCATTATTAATAATCCGGTATTCATTTTCAAGATTACTATAATACTCTATCAGGTCTCCTTCCTCCTGATTGCTATGTCTGTCCTTCCGATATATGATTTTTATCCTGCCCTTGGGGCCGATAAATTCCTTAACATCTTCGGACGCTATGGTTTTCCCCCATCCGGGCTCATAGTATGCAATAGAGCCATCCTCAAGCCTTGCACAGAATAATCCGTAATTTTACTTCCCATGGGGTATATCAATTTCTGTGGCAGTACTGATCCCTGAAACACTAAGAATCTTCGAATTTGTAAACCATTGCATTATATCAATATAACGCACACCACAATCAATAATGGGAGATGTATTGTTTATGAGTTCAATTGTCAAATGATGAATCTCTGCCCCGAGTCTGTACAACTGGCTTTTCCATTCGGCCTCGGAACTAAATTTAACTGCAAACTGAGGCTCCCAGAAGGCAATATGGAACATACGGCCAATGCCGAATACCGTAATCAACCTTGCGTTCTCTGCTTTGAGTTTTACAATTTTTTCAGGATATGTGGGAAGGTTCATTCTTGTTGCAAAATTTCTATGGCTATCCGTAACAGTGAGATCTCCCAAGGGATTATAAAAAGCTTCCTGCATTGCGTACTGAAAAGCACAGGAATGGATGCTTCAAGAGTATTCCCTCACCATCGCTCCATTCGTCCATGTTAAAGCAGTATACATGACGGCAGTCGGTATTCCATTCCTTTAAAAAATACACAACACAGCGGTACATGCCCATAGGACTTACTGGAAGTATCATTGCAAGCTTTCTTCCCTCGTCCCTTGATTTTTTGATCTCCAGTGCCATCTCGTGGCCCATCATCATATTGAAGTCATGTACATTTTCACATACAACCGGCATGAAATCCCTGTTCCAGAAATCCTGCCTGCTTGTTATATGCTCAGGCGCATTTGAGCAGCAAGCATCGATTCTGGAAAGATCCCATCCTGCAGGATAGAAGCCCTCCATCATTGATCCCTTCATTGTATCCAAAAGATTCATCATAAATCCTCCTCGCTTATCTTAATTCAATTATCCTTAAAAAGTATGTACCTATACTATTTCCTTAAAAGTCAGTCGGTAAGTTTAGTCTGTTGCAGCTTAAAATTCCGGATTGTTACTCCTTGCAGTATTCCTTCGCTATTACACAAGCTTCACATAGCCAGGCAGCATCGTTTCTAGGGTAGCAGCCTCCTGGCAGTAAGCCTGGGCCAGGTTGTACACTGTCTGAACCCTTCGGCATAGGCAATGAAAAAAGTATCCTTGGAAACATAATTAAAGAAGGCTTCAGAGCACTTCTTCCACCTTTTAACGATCCTCAGAAAAACACACTGATCAGGAGAAATGAAGGCTCCTTTGCCACTAAACAAATGATATTGATCCATCTGCAGACACTTTTTATCAATCTCACAAAAAAACATACATCTGAATATGGGAGAACGACTATCCACTACAGCAAGAGAAAGAACTGAGGATGATGTTGTAAAAAGGCTGGAAAGCTACCTGATTGAAAATATCGAGTACAACTTGAATCTTCAGTGTATATGCTCACATTTAAGGATGAGCAGAACTCATCTGGTAACATTATTCAAATCCAAAAAGGGAATGGGTGTTATAGAGTTTTATAAGCAATTGAAGATTGAAAAAGCCAAGATCTATATTCGTGAAGAATGTCTAAACCTGACCGAGATCTCCGAAAAGCTTGGGTATAATAGTATTCACAGCTTTTCCAGACATGTCAGGAAGGTGACAGACATGTCGCCAAGCGAGTATGCGAAATCTGTCAAATCATTTATTTAAATCAAAAAATAATGAAGAATATCCCAGTGGGAATTCGAAAAGAGTACTACTGGCAGACTTTTAATTAAACCTTACTAAAATAAATTGGATCTTAATAGCCAACTATACTTGAAATTTCCGATATCTATAGGTTTGAATCATTTAATAATTGGTATCATTCACTAAATTTCCTCAATGTAAAGTCGATTATAAGCTATTTTTCTCCCTTAAATTATTGTAAAAAACAACAAACACCATAGTTTTCTGTATAATTTTTCTATTTTTGCAACTATTTCTGTATTTATTTGTCTTTATATGTAGAAAGTAGAAAACGAATGATTGCTGGTTGAGGAAGAAATATGCCTTTATTATCATACAAGTATTCTATTGATTTTATTTACCATGCTTCATTCGTGAAATCATCCGCAGATTATCATGAGTACTAATCTGCATTTATATTTCTTTAAAACAAAATTTGTAACAAAGGTTGCTAATCACCAAAATCAAACGATTTTATATATTAAATGGCGCGATAAGGAGACGAAAAAATGTGTTTAGATCTTAATTGCCAGAATGAGCAGGATATTTTAAACATGTTTAAAGCTTACATCAAACTGGTAGTTGTGAATTCAAGAAGGAAATATGACAAGACCTACTACACTCGCCTTCAACACGAAGAACTGACTTTGAGTGCTGATACTCAAGGTTTTGCAATAAATGATACTAATAGGATCGATAGTTCATTTTCCATTGACGATTGTTGTAAAGTGGATTTTTCAAACATTGAAGCTATCTTTTCCGATGATAAGCTCTATATGACAGTCAAAACCCTGACCCTCAAACAAAAGAAAGTGCTTCATTTAATCTATATTGAATGCAAATCGGAGCAAGATGTAGCAAATATTCTGCATCTTACAAGACAGGGAGTAAATAAACTTAAAAATACCGCGCTGCGCAATATCGCGGATCAATTTTTTAGAAAAAATAATTGACCATTGCTAGCACAGTTTGAATATTTGCATACAATTCCGGGACAAGCCTTATAAAATAAATAAGGAAAGTAAAATAGAAGAAGGTGAAGTCTTATGACTGAATTATTCCAGTTAATCATGCATGCAAAATCAGGATCCAAGCATGCAACGGCAAAAATTGTGAAACACTTCATGCCTCTGATCAACAGATACAGTTTGCATGAAGATCCGCAGGTCAACGAGGATTGCAGACAGTATATCATCATGAACCTCATCACAGCAATCCCACGATTTGAATCGGCACCCTGTAAATCCTGCAAGCGTCAGGACTGTATTCAGCGCTAAACAACGTTTATATTTTTTTTAAATTTTTATACACCTTTACCCTTTGTACCTTGACAAAACTGCCCATTGGGCAGCATATATCGAAAATATCCCTGGCAACAACAAACCTGTACATCTGCAACAAATGTGTATGCAGTTCTGCATATGCGGGAAACGGATAGCGGCAAGATGCCTGTCAAAGACATAGGCAGGATAAAACAAGCTAAAAACCGGCATAGCAACCGGTAAGCGATGACACGAAGTCAATGTGCAGGACATAATGATACTTCTCCCTCTTTAGGGAGTTCGGAAACGGAAGGAACGTAAGGAAACGGAATCAGAACCGTTATGTGCACTTTCTAGTGCGGTTAGGGATAAGCCCTGGGTACGGGGCCGTGGAAAGAATTCATACCTGATTTAGCGTGAATAGTCACGCAAGTACATTTTAATGGCCATAACAGTGTGAAAGTATGTACCAGTTGAAAGAAACTGTGTAGAAGCCAATGGAAGGAGGCACGCACTGTCGGCAATAGATTATGCGGCGGACAATCATGCCGCCGTATACTTGTATTACCGGTGCGTGGCTATATATGAAATTATAGGAGGCTTGCTTTAATGAAAACTGATATAAGAAACATTGCCGAATTTCCCCTAGTTCTACGTGTAGATGATGTTGCAAAAATTATGGACATCAGCAGGGTTGCTGCTTACAACCTTGTACATAGTGAAGGTTTTCCCTGCAAACAAGTCGGAAGGCGTTTGACAATCCCACGTGATGCATTCTTTAACTGGCTCAACGGGACCAGCAGCGGTTCCATTCCATCAGTACCTATTATTAAATCACAGAAAACAGGTGTATCAACCACAACTAGTTAGGAGTGAAACATTATGGCAGGAAAGAAAGGTAACGGAGAAGGTAGTATATTTAAGCGTAGCGATGGTAAATGGTGCGGTGTAGTAACCAATGGCAGGGACAATGAAGGTCATTTAAAAAGGCAGTATTATTATGGAAGAACCCGTCAAGAAGTTGCAGATAAAATATTAACGGTGCAGAATGAAATTAAGACAGGTACATTTATAGAACCTACTAAAATAAAAGTCGGTGAATGGCTTGATCTATGGCTGCAAGAGTATATGAGGCCTTCTTTAAGGCTTACTACATACTCAAGCTACGAAGATACCATACGGTCTCATATTAAACCTACCCTCTCCGATATAATGCTCAGAGAACTGCGTCCTGAACATTTGCAAAAGCTCTACAATGAGAAATATAAGCGCGGAAGGGTTGACGGAAAAGGCGGATTATCAGCCAGGTCGGTGAGATACATTCATGTCATTATACACGAGTCGCTGGAGCAAGCATTGAAAACCCAATTAGTCGTAAGAAATGTAAGTGATGCAACTACATTGCCAAGGCAAACCAAAAAGGACATTCGCGTATTTACTGTTGAGGAACAGCTGAAATTTACTGAAACAGCTGAAAATGATAGCTGGGGTACAGCCTTCAAGCTTGATCTTGCATCAGGCTTACGGTTAGGTGAGCTGCTTGCATTAAAATGGTCTGATATTGATTTTAAAGAAGGTGTTTTAAAAGTTCGTAATTCTCTGGCAAGGGTTAGAACGTTTGAGAATGAGGATAATAAGAGTAATAATGAACCTACTAATGATCCAGAAAAAAGAGTATCCCGCTTGATCTTTCAGGAACCTAAAACCAAAAGCGGAAAGAGAAACATTCCTCTTCCTGAAAACATCCTTGAAGAATTGAAAGAACATAAATTAATGCAGGAAAATGAAAAATCTTTTATGGGTGAAGCCTATGCAGATTGTGGACTGATTTTTTGTACTCATTATGGCACTCCTATTGAACCTAGAAACATGATGAGAAGATTTTATCAGCTTGTTAACGATGCAGGTTTACAGAAAACAAATTTCCATTCTATGCGCCATTCGTTCGCAAGTCGTGCTCTGGAAGCAGGTATACACCCCAAGATTGTCCAGGAAATGCTCGGTCATGCGAATATCTCCATGACCCTTGATATTTATTCACATGTTATGCCGGAGCTAAAAAAGGATGCTGCTGCAAAACTTAACCATTTATTTGACAAGAAAAATTATGACTTGCGTTATGATGAACCCGAAGAGCCAATCCTCAAAAACAGAGCCCTGACAAAAAGCAGAGGAATGGAAAGAGGTATCTAAAGTACAGCATTTATTTGAACTCCTTGAAACCAGATATAACAACTGTCTTCTGACCTCAAATTTTTCCCGTTGCTGTACAATTGCTGTACAAAGTTCAAATTCCCCTAACAAATGGAAAATTCCGAGGTTTTTTGAACCTCGGAACCCTTGATATATCTGGCGCGCCCAGCAGAGATCGAATCCACAACCTTCTGATCCGTAGTCAGACGCTCTATCCAGTTGAGCTATGGGCGCATATTAAGGGGAAATCCATGTATCCCCTTTCTTGTTACTATATAATAATACATTTCCAGTATAAAATCAACTGTAATAAACAGGGATTTCATTTTTACTCATCAAAAGCCGATTTCATAGCATCCAAAACAGGGTTGCCGGCAACAAAATAAGCCAGCCTCAGAGCTTCGGTAATCTGGGCAACGGATAGCCCCATATTCCTGGCAATCTTTGAAAGCACCCTTACTCCTTCTCCTGAGCCGCTTAGTGCATCCAATGCAAGAGCTATAAGAATTTTTGTTTTGTCGTCCAGCTCTCCGGGAGTCATTGATAAATCATATATGCCGGAAACACTTTCATAAAGCTTTGGATCGGTTTTTTGAAGCTTGGTAATAAATTCGGGATAATTATTTGCCATATTTTCCCCTCCTGATTTCTATGTTATTTATTGTACCACGTTTTAGTATAATGTATAACCTGGCGTAAAAATTACACCAGGCTTTAACTGCAAAATTTTGTATCAAGCTTCGAAATCACTATAAAAGCAGGCCTATTTGCAAGTAACATCCCACTGTATGAAAATCAACAGGCCTTTTGGGTTTTGTATTCATATACCCTTATATGTTATAATGTTTTTCATCAGATTACATTCCAAATAGAGAAGTCATGTGAGGTAGAAGAAGTATGCTTTTTGAATCAAATATGTCAATTTTATATTCCGATACCCATATCCCCGATATTTTCATAACAGAATACATGCCTTCCATGGACAGTGACATGGTTAAAGTATACTTGTACTGTCTATTTATGAGCAAACACGGTAAGCAGGCAACTGCTGATGATATATCAAAAAAACTGGAGCTGGAATCCTCAAGGGTCAAAGATGTATTTTCCGCACTGGAAGGCCTGGGCCTTATTACCAGAAAAGAAAACAGAATAGTAATGACAGACCTGAAGGAAAAGGAAATAAAAAAGCTTTACAGGACAAAACTGACATCTACTCCTGATGAAGCTGCTTTAAGCTCCGACAGGAACAAAAAACGCAACTGCTTTATCCGTGATATTAACAACAAGTTCTTTCAGGGTGTCATGTCACCTTCCTGGTATACCGACATAGATGCCTGGTTCGACAAGTACCGGCTTTCTGAATTACGTCCTGGTATTTTTAATTATGGCTTTTGCCATACCTATTGCTGGGCTTTTTAATCTGGCTAATCTTTGGCTGGTCAATGCGGTTTTCGGCAAGATCATGGTTACACAAATTCCAGCGGCGGAAGATCTCCGGAGCCTGCTGGTGAATATACTTGTCATTGGCGGCTCTGCCGGCATATGTGAGGAGTTTC
>Ga0366771_1081_pt2 | contig 12319 bp, 9 predicted proteins | sample BONcelN113001C10_FD_207080 | JGI IMG/M metagenome (GOLD analysis project Ga0366771, IMG submission 207080) | Enriched cells from coal bed in the Powder River Basin, Montana, United States - BONCAT cells N11 rep2 HSBNCT.N11.300.1.C10 ...
GAGTGTTTTCAAAAAGCTTGTTCCACCGCTCATCAAGAATAAGAAGAGAAATATCATTTTTACGAAGTACCTTGCTATCGAACTTAGCCGTTCGCTTTCTTTTCAAAAAATCCAACATATATACCTCACAGTATAATAAAAGTACTTTATAGTATATCGGCCAAAAGCAGAGGTATCTTCACTTAGAATTCTGAATCCTTAATTCTTGGGGCTTGCCGCGGTATGCTGTTCCGCCCCATCAGCATGAGCCAGCTTCAAGGCTGCAGTTACAAGTCCTGCAACAGCCCAGAATATAAGCATGACTCTCTGATAGAACCATACATATTCAAAAAGGCTTACTGCAAGTATTCCGGAGATGGAAGCAGCTCCGGCAACAAGTACATTGATTATTATGGGATCTGTGATCCTCTTTATTGATTTAACTGACTTCTTTATCAGGCCCAAAACATACCCAATGTACGCCAGTGCTCCAACTACACCGGTCTCGAACCAAACCTGGAAAAAAACATTGTGGCTGTGAATCGGAGCCTCCTTTGTGTAATGAAACAAGTCCTGACCAAGCTGTTTGAATACATCATTTCCCAGACCAAGGCCTGTAATCCAGTACTCCTTGAACAACGGCCATACGGTTTTGTAAATGTCTATTCTGTACATAATGGAAGAATCCGAGGTAGGCTTTAATAACGTCAAAGCCCGCCGGTATATGGATTGGGGTAAAAACGGAAATGCCAGTATACCTGCAATAATGAGCATAGGTACAATGGCCTTGTTTTTTATTAAAGCAAATACCAGAACAGCAACAGCAATCCCTATCCAGGATGATCTGGAACCGGTCAGCAGCAATGCTGTGAACGAGGGAGCTGCCAAAGCAAGAAAAAGCAGTTTTTTCAATATGCCCTTGGAATAAAAAACCACCGCTGCATAAAAGGGCAACAGCATGATCAGCACTTCGGCATAATTGTTGGAGTTGTAATAGGTGGAATATATTCTCCCAAGCATTCCCTCATTTAGTGTCAGATCCACTTGAGCTACATTAAGGGGTACACCCCTGATTTCCTGTAATATACCATATAACCCTGTAATAGTAAGGCCTATAAGTATTATTTCAATGGTATCGGCAAGCTGTCCCTTGTTATTTATTGAACTGGCAAGGAGCAGCAAAAGAAAAAAACAGGTAAGATAAAAAACCAGAAACCTGAGGCTTAAGCCCGGGTATAGTGAAAAAACTTCTGCCAGTATTACAGAAACTAAAAATATAAAAAGGAAAAAATCAAAGGCTTTTATATATAGCTTAACCTTGCTGTCGGTTATTGTTTTAATAAGGAATAAGAGCAAAAATATCAATACGCCTGCCGTACTATATACGTTTTTCCACAATTCATGAGGAACAACAAGCACCAGGAAGAGAAACAACGAGATGAGAATATGCATGTTGTCGGTAATAGTCTTAAACAGGACATATGCAACACTTTCGTTGAAAAGAACCCGTTTCTTATAAAAAATTCCGCCAAGTAAAATATAGGGCAGGTCAAAAATTCTATCAAACATCCTGTAAATAAGGCTCTCATTCAAGACAGTCACAGAACTTCTACCGGCACCCAGAAAGCTGAAAATACTGCTGTTAGCAAACACCAGCTTCACCTTCCTGCCCAGCCATTGCAACATCCTGTGAGTAGTACTGTAATTCCATAATTTAGTTATAAATGCGGCAAGTCTTGCAAGGCCGGCAAGTACAAAGCTATCATAATACACAGCGGCTACTCCTCTATTTTCCTAATGCTCTTGATTCTGGTGTAATACGAGACATTACCCACCCTTATTTCAAACCATTTATTCACATAATAATCCATATTGCTGAAGGTAACCCCGTTGTTGGTATATACCCCGTCCCCTTCTATTACTACCTTCAGGGATATATATCCTTCTTTTGATGACTTTATCATCTGACCCTGTTCATTAGCAGCATGGTAAATACCCGGGCCTGCAACCACTTCCTTTACCTTGCCTAAAACCGGTCCTACCCTGTCCTTCACTAGATCTCCGGCCTTGATACCAGCGCCTACAAATTCCACTACATCCTCGGTAAAGAAAGTCATCTCTATCCTGTCAGGCTTTACAAAAGGGGAAATGGTATTGGATCTTCCAAATTTGTAGTATGCGCCGGCAATACCTCCCAATATAAGGCATACCACCAAAATATCAATAATACTAATTTTCCCAAACAGCTTTCCTTTATCGTCTATAAACACGATTTCAACTCCTTTATATCATTTATGCCGATTATTTCCTTCTGCAAACAGATTCATATAGATTATAAGTTTTTTCCACCATTTTATCAAGATTAAATCTGTCGTCAACAGCTTTTAAGGCATTTTCCTTCAGGCCTTCCCGCAATTTTTCGTCATTCATTAGACTGTTAATCGCCTCGGCAAGTTCCCTGGCATTTCCATACTTCACCAGTATTCCGCAGCCTGTATCATCGTTGACAATGTCGCTGTTGCCTCCCATATCCGTTGCAATAAGGGGCAAGCCGCTGGCCAAAGCCTCCAGAATCAAAAAGCTGAGGGCCTCATGCTCCGATGCATTGATATAAATATCGCTTCCGTAAAAAAGGTTTTTGATATCGCTCCTAAAGCCGGTAAAAACCACTTTATTATCAAGACCAAGCTGTGCCACCTGTTTTTTAACATCCTCAAGCAGAGGCCCGTCTCCTGCAAGCACGCATTTAAAGGGCTTTCCGGTAATAGCGGATAATTCCGAGAGTGCATTGACAAGGTAAGCATGTCCCTTGTCGTGGGCAAATCTTGACGCACAAAGCAAAACGAACTCATCCCGGGAAATATTGAATTCTTCTCTTAATGTGGATTCAACCGGCTGCTTCCAATAAGTTGGATCAACTGCATTGAACAGAACCTCTATTTTATACCTGCTCATTCCGTTTTGCACCAGCATTTCCCTGCCCCTGTTACAGACTGCAATCACGCGGGCTTCCAGAGCTGTTAATATTCGGTTTGAGACTCTTGTAATAAAATCATTTTTTAAGATAAAATGGTTGGTATATACAACCCGGACTAAAGGGTTAAAAATCCTCGAAAGCAGTGCTATGTAGTTTTCTCTCAGATAATGGGTATGAATCACATCTATGGAAAGCTTTCTGCATAAAACGGAAAACTCCCGTGCAGCCTTTAAATCATATCGATTCCTCATCACCACGCTAAAGGTATCAACACCAAGCTCCTGAAGCTTTTTTACCAGCAGCCCGTCTTCATTATATGCAAAATACGCCTTTATATGTTTATTGTGAAGCCTTGAGACCAAGGATTCGACATACCTTTCCGTTCCGGCTTTTCCTGCATGATTCAGTACATACAGCACTTTCAGCAAAAACTCCCCCTCCTTTTTAAAACATTATATCATTTGCATTTCTTTTTTGCCATGTTAAAATGTAATCATAATCGGTGTGAGATAATAATAATGCAGAGGCGATCATTGATGTCTATAAAACTATACAGATCGCAGTCTTGGGAGGCACTATGCTGGAAGCGTTCAAATCAATAGCTTTGAAGAAAAATTCCGACTCACCCCTATACAGCCAGTTGTATAATAAGCTGAAGGAAATGCTGGAGGCAGGAATTTTGCTGCCTGATATGAAACTGCCTTCAGTGCGAAGCATGGCAGCAATTCTTGGCATAAACCAGATCACTGTCGTAACTGCCTTCAAACAGCTGGAAAATGAGGGTTATGTATATAAAAAGCCAGGCAGCGGTACTTATGCAGCGGATGTTATGATGAAGACAGTTGAAAGAGCAGAAGACGGCCCTCTCCAGGACGAATTGTACCTGCAGGACGACCTGGCTTTCATAAACAACGGCATCATCAAGCTGGATCAGAACACCATAAACTTCGCCAGTGCTACCCCCACCCCCGACCTGTTTCCGGTGGACAACTTCAAAATCGTGCTCAATGAGGTGCTTGAACGTGATAAGGGAAACGCCTTCAGCTATCAGGACAGTCATGGCTACTATCCCTTAAGGGAATCCGTTTCCATGCTTTTTAAGAATTCAGACCTGGAATTTTCCCTGGATAATATTCAAATTATTTCTGGCGCCCAGCAGGGTCTGGATCTGATTTCCAAAGCACTTTTGCGCCAGGGCGACCACATAATAACCGAAAGCCCTACCTATACAGGAGCAATTGCACTGTTTAAATCAAGGGGGGCCCGTATACTCGATGTACAAATGGATACCGACGGACCGGACCTGGACATACTTGAGCTTAATCTCAAGCAGCACAGGCCTCGCATTATTTATACCATTCCATCCTTTCAAAATCCCACCGGCGGCTCATATTCAATGGAAAAAAGGCTGGCCGTACTGGAACTGGCGCAATTGTATAACTGCTACATCATAGAGGACGACTATGTCAGCGACCTGGATTTTGAAGGCAGGGGGTATAAGCCCTTAAAGGCCCTGGACAAATACAACAGAGTGATTTTTATTAAAAGCTTTTCGAAAATTTTCATGCCGGGTCTGCGGCTGGGCTTCATGATTGTCCCGTCGGCTCTTACAGAAAATCTGCTTACAGCCAAGCATATCACCGATATATCCACCTCGGGTCTCATACAGCGGGCCTTCGACCTTTATATACGCAAGGGATACTGGGACAAGCATTTCAACTTCATGTACAAAATTTACAAGGAAAGGTATGAGAAAACAACCGAAGCCTTAACCCAAAACCTAGATAGCAGCTTCAGCTTTAACAGGCCGGGCGGAGGCCTGAACCTCTGGCTGGGTCTTCCATACGGCTTTCCGGTAAATACTCTGGTAAAACACGCCGCAGACCATAATATTGTTTTTGCACCTGGCAGAATTTTTTACAGCGGCAGTGCACCCCAGACACTGAACAATATCCGGCTTAGCTTCGCAGCAGTATACACCGGACAGATAGAAGCCGGTATAGAAAAGCTGTGCTTTCTCATGAACCGGCTTCAAAATACGGACTATACACAAAGAAATTTCCCGATTTTATAAGACCGGAGTAAATTATTTTCTGTATTCCAGCGGTGTAACACCGGTAATCTTCTTAAAAATCCTGCTGAAATAGTAGGGATTTTTGTAACCCACCAGTTCACTGATTTCATGAACTTTTTTATTTGTATTTTTCAAGTATTCTCTGGCATGTTCAACTCTTAACGCTGTGAGATAGTCAATAAAGCTCCCGCCGGTTTCCCTGGAAAACAGGCGGCTGAAATATGCAGGGCTCAAATTGATATGAAGCGCTGTACTTTCAAGAGAGATGTCCTTTTGATAATTTTGCTCTATAAACTTCTTTGCTTTTATAATAATCGATTTATAGTTCTTGTCCGAATTGACCATCTGGTTCAGTCTTTCGTAAAGCAGCCGGATATAGGATAAATATTGTTCCTGTGTTTTGCAGTCCTTTATAAGCGACAGCAGTTCATCACTCCTGCTCCAGTTGGCGGAAAGATAACTGTTCCTGCTGATAAAGCTGTCGACTATATGAATCAAGGTGTGGCATATCCCATGGAGCACCCTGGAGGGGATGGCGCCATGCTCTCCAATCTTTTTTATCAAACCCGAGAATGCAGGATTAAGCTCATCTATGCGGGAACAGCTTAAGACTTCATCAATCCGGGATATTTCGGTACCAAAGGAAAAATGCAAATCATTTTCCTGTTTTTGAATGGGATTATTTGCAGCAAAGGCGTTTTGTGGATCGGAAAAAATGGGAATTTGCCTGAAAATTTGAGAAAGCTTCGAAAAATCATTGACAGGGTTGGTTATATATACCGAAAGATTAATACCAAATGTATTTTTGATATGCTTTGTTATATCAGTTTTCATTTTTAAATAATAAGAAGTACCAAAGGCAGGCGTAATGACACTGTTAAGGGAAACGACCATACAGTAAGCATTTTTCCTTATGACGCAACCACAGCCGGTTCCATAATTCCTGATTAGTTCATTTAATGCTCTTAGTATTGCGTTGTCCAGAGAAAACTGCATGTCAGTCTCATGAGAGACATCGGAGCCGTCCTCAGCCATAATGCTTTGTACTGCAATACAGACAAGATTTTCAGGCTTCATTGTCAGGCCTGCTTTTTTAAGGGCGGCATCCAGCATATCCGCTGTTTCATACATACCTGTTAAAATGTTATATATGCATTTCATCCTGGTATGCTCATAATTCATTTTGTAAACCTTTTTGGACGGACCGGCAGAATGAGAAGCGTCTCTTTCCATACAGATCTTTTCGGCTATACGGCCCAGCAGCTGGATGAGCTTGTCAGGTTCAAGCTCCAGCTTCAGCAAATAATCTTCGGCTCCCAGCTTCATACCTTCACGCACATACTCAAATTCGCTGTAGGCGCTCAAGATGACAAATTTTGACTTCAGGCCGCGTTTTTTCGCCTCCCTGATTAATTCAATGCCATTCATTACAGGCATTTTTATATCGGTAAGAATGATATCGGGCTGTTCTCTTTCGGCCATTTCCAAGGCGTCTCTGCCATTATCCGCGTCCTGGGCAATGATAATGCCATGCTCATTCCAGTTGCACATGGATGCGATTCCTATGCGGGTAAGTATTTCGTCATCAACGATCATTACTTTCAACATAAAACACCTCCATAAAGGGGATAAGACTTGTCACGCATCGGTTTGCCGGATCAATGGAGCCTTGATCATAATATTGGTATAATGTCCCTGCTCGCTTGAAATATCAACACTGCAGTCATCTCCGTAAGCATAGTTGATCCGTTCCATAATATTGAACAAGCCCACCTTTTTCTTGTCAAGCCTTGGGTGCTCCGGATTCATTACCGCTTTGACAGTCTCAGCACTCATACCTACACCATCATCATAGACATTGAAGACAAGATGCTTATCCTCAACATAAATGCTGATGTAAATCATACCGATACCTTCTCTTTCCGGAAGTATTCCATGCATGATGGAGTTTTCCACAAGGGGCTGAAGAAAGAATTTAATACACTTGCACGACAGGACACCGTCATCCACATTCCAGACCACATCAAACTTATTCCGGTAGGCTATTTTCTGAAGGCTGATATATTGCTTTACTATATGAATTTCCTCTTCTACCGTTACATATCTTTCATTATTGTCTGTGCTGTATTTTGTAATAATCCAGAATGCATCAATGACATTTTTAATGTTTTCCGCCTTCATCATAATAGCCATCCAGCGCATGGAATTCAATGTATTATATAAAAAGTGGGGGTTGATTTGCGCCTGGAGCGCCCGGTATTCGGCATCCTTGATTTTGATTTCCTTATCCAGGTTCTGATTATGGAGGCTTTCGATTTGTTCCAGCATGCTGTTGAAGTTTCTGCTGAGCGAGCCAAGCTCGTCATCTGCATTCACACTGACTCTTAAGGATGTATCACCCTTTTCAATTTTTTTCATTGTACCGGCCAGGCTTTTCAACGGCTTGAATATACCCGACGAAATATAAAACCATATCAGGGTGCAAATGATAATGCTCAGGGTAAAAGCGATTACGGAAATGTAAAAGATATAAACATTGTCCAGCATGACAGAGGATAAGGGTATGGTGCCAATAATCTTCCAGCCTTCCTCCGATGCATTCCGGACAAAGGCAAAATAATCTCCGTCGGGTACCAGATAACCGCTGGAGCTGTATGCTTCTTCAGCATTAAGAATAAGTGAGAGCTGATCTTTATCCAGGATATCGTCCCCTGTATTCAAAATATTATTATGATTGTCCAGAATAAAGACCTTGCTTTTTCCGGCTAAATTGGGATAACCCATATCATATGTCTTGGTGAGCTCTGTAAATGCACGGGAATTTATACTGATACTCATCATGCCGATGTCATTGCTGTAATTTGCACTTTTAATGGAACGGACAAGGACGATATCGCTAAGCAAGGGACTGTTTTCACGGTGTGGATACAGAGGCCTGGAGGTAAGTCCGATCCATATGATCTTTCCATTACTGGTTTTGATCAGGTCCTCCCAGTCCTTATTGTTTACATAATCCAGAGGAAGGTCCGAATAGCTTAGAGCATACTTAAGGGAATATCCATTGAAGCCTGATATAGTTATGCCGTTTATGTTTTTAAATATATGGGATATGGCATATTGTTTGATGATATCATTTGCCTGATTGTTCAGGGATATTGCTTTTTCCGTCCGCACAGTACCTTCCTGTATTGCTTCCTTAATAATGCCATTTACAAAAAGATAGTCGGTAAGGCTGTGTATTTGCTGGAGCTCCGTGTCTACACTGTTGCGTAAATAGTCCAGTGTTATGGAGAAGGAACTGCTGACCCGCTCTTTAATGATTTCAAATGTAATAAAATAAGCACTCATACTAATGAGCGTTGACATAAGCAGCGTAAGGAATAAAAATGAAAAAAACAGCTTGCCTTGAATGCTCCTTCCAATCTTTCCAATCAGCGTCGTCATAGGGTTTATCTCCAATATAATTTAAGGGCTTATTATATGATACCATGATTATTCCTAAAAAACATAGTTTTTTTTACATAATCACAAGCAAAGCAAATTAGTATTACTAATCACAAAATAGTATTCTTTAATATTTGCCAATTCATGAATATTATTGAATAAGTTCTATTTCTGCAATTAGTTTAAAGGGTTGTAATATAAAATGCATAAAATAGTATTCTTAATGAAAAGCTTGTGCATTGTGTTTAAAAATGTCGTCGGGTATAGTTATACTATATCATCAAAGGTTCAGACTCATTTGCATCAGGTAAAAAATGAGGAAAATGAAGGGAGAGGTCAAGAAAATGAAAAGTTGTAAACGTGTTCTTCTAGTGTTACTGGCAGGGGTACTGGTCTTAAGCCTTTTTTCAGGCTGCAAATCCGGAACGAAAACCGAAGCAACAAAAGCTTCAACCTCTGCAGCAGCAGCAACAACTGCAGCACAAACTACGGCGGCTTCCAATGAAAAGAAAACATTCTCATGGGCTACATGGGCACTCTCGGAAGAATCTCTAAAACCCACGTATATGGCCATGGCACAAACGTTCATGGATGCCAACCCCAATGTAACCATTGAAACCGTAGCCTACCCCTATGCACAGTACAAGGATCAGCTGGTAATCTCGGCTGCTGCAAGCAATGCTCCCGATATCGCCCATGTAAAGGCGGAATGGGTGCCTGCACTGTTGAAGCTGGGAGCGCTGCAAAACTTGAACGATGTATTGAGCCCTGAATTGAAAAAAGACTATTTCGAAGCTATTCTAAAGGGAGTTACAGTTGACGGAAAGATCATATCTGCACCTTGGTTCACCAATCCCTATGCTCTTTATTACAATAAAACCCTGATGGAAAAAGCCGGCATTAAGGAGCTTCCGAAAAACTGGACGGAGCTGATGGCTGCCGCGAGAAAGATTTCAGCGCTGGGTAAGGATGAAAAAGGGAACAAGATTTATGGATACGCATTATCAAATAATAAGTCCGCTCCCGGCTCGGGATATAATTTCTTTCCTCATATGTGGACATTTGGCGGCGAATTTTGTGATGCAAACGGTAACATTACTATTTACACACCGGAAAATGTAAAAGCCTTCGAGGAAGCAAAATCGCTGTATGTTGATGAAATATCTCCAAACGGTTCTACCTTCAAGGATTTAAGAAATCTGTTTGCCCAGGGTTGTATCGGCTTTTATTACGATCTGGAAATGGCCCAGGGACCAATTGCTGAAGCAAGCCCCAAAGGAGCAGATTTCGCAAAGGAATACTCCGCTATGGTTCTTCCCTCAATGGATGGTCCAAACGGCTATGCTTACATTACCCAACATCATCTGGCAATTTTCAATACCTGCAAGGAGCTACCCACGGTTGCAGCCTTTGCCGACCATATGTCAGGCAAGGTAGTCCTTCAGATATTATTTGACGCAGGTATGGGAAAAATGCCTGCAAGAAGCTCTGTCACAGAGATGGAAATATTCAAAAACCCTGCCAAGGAAATAACAAAAGCATTTGTAGCTCAGCTTGCATCAGCACGTTCACTGCCTGGAATGCATGAATCCTTCATGCTGGCAGACGAAGCTTTTGTGGATACTCTGGCATTATTGACAATTTCAAAGGATCCTGTAGATAAAATTGTCAAGGATCTGGATGCAAAAGTAAAAGAGCTGTATGGTCAGAAATAGGTTGTAACAAAAAGCAAAGGCACTCCCCGGCAGTTAACCTTGCCGGGGAGGCCTATACATAATTCCTCTAGGAAAGTTTGTTTTTTAGCAAACTGTTCAAAGATATATATGCCAATACTTAGAGGCTAGAATTCGGAACCCAGGATTTAGAATATTTGTGTTACCGAACCGTTTTATTCTGAATACTGAATTCTAGCGGCTGAAAGCCGCGGTATGTATTGGATATGATTCAAAGGAGATTCAAAATGGCTCAAAATGATCATATGGAAGAAAAAGTAAATAAGCGCAGGTTCCACTTGTCAGACAATGCATTTGCAGGACTTATGCTGCTGCCGGTTTTTGCAATACTGGTCTCGGTGGTATTTATACCAATTCTCAAAGGCATTTATGTCAGCTTTTGCGAATACAAGATATCAAATTTGAATGAACCGGTGTGGAACAATTTTCATAACTATATCAAGGTTTTTAAGAACGGCGAGGTTCTGATTTATTTTAAAAACACCTTTACATACGTGTTTTTTGCAGTAGGTATCCAATTTGTTTTCGGTCTTGCAATAGCATTGCTCTTGAATCAGAATATGAGAGCAAGGGGTATATTCCGCGGACTGTTCCTGATACCCTGGATCATACCGTCGGTGGTGGTTGCAATCGTCTGGACCTGGATGCTGCAGCAGCAGTTCGGCGTTATCAATTACATCCTTTACAATCTGGGTATAACATCCACGGTTAACATTTCGTGGACACAGCAGCCTTTCCTGGCTATGATGGCTGTAACCATGGCAGCGGTCTGGAGACAGCTTCCCTATATGATGGTCATGATATTGGCAGGGCTGCAATCCATAGACGTATCACTTACAGAATCTGCAAAAATTGAAGGGGCCAATTCATGGAACCTTTTGAGATACATCACTCTGCCATCCATCCGCCCTGTTATTACCACCACCATATGGATTGCAGTTATGGCCAACTTTCAGATGTTCACCATTGTCTTTAACATGACCGGCGGAGGTCCGGTTAACGCCACTACCACATTGTCACTGGCAGCACATAAAAAAGCCTTCCTGGAATATGACTTCGGAGCCGGGTCAACCATCGGCGTATTATGGCTGACAGTACTTTTTATTGCAACACTGCTCTATAATAAATTCAACGACAGATATGTTTCGGATTACCAGTAAAGGAGGATGATATTATGCCTGCACGTATCAAGCCGGTACACCATTATGCCAAATATGCTTTTACAGTACTTCTTGTCTGCATAGTACTATTCCCGATATACTGGATGCTGGTTTCGTCATTTATGCCCAATAGCTATCTGATGAGCCTGCCGCCGCATTTTTTACCCAAAAACCCGAACTTTGCCAATTACATAAAGATATTTACAAACAACCAGTACCTTACTTTTTTTAAAAACAGCTTTTTGGTTTCCAGTTCTACAGTCGTGCTTTGCCTTATTGTATCCATTCTTTCAGGATATGGCTTTTCCAGGTATAACTTCAAAGGGAAAGGCTTTGCCATGACCGCCATACTGACGGTGCAAATGTTCCCAATTGTAGCTATCCTTATTTCCCTTTATACCTTATACCTCAAGCATGCGCGTCATATTCCACAGCACCATAGGGCCGTAAATCAGGTTGATTCCGGCGTATCCCATGGAGGAATAGGTAATAAAGAAGGTTCCTTCTTCAATTCCCCGGAAAGCGCCGCGAGGTATACGGTATCCCAGGACGATCATGGATTTGGCTCCCGGAAATATGTAGCGCGGGTCCATTTGCTTGGGTGCACCTTCAAAACGATCCATGGATGTAATTCCTACCAGATCGGCTCCAAATTTCTTTGCTTGTTCCTTAACATAAGCTGATGTAATCATATAACCTCCATAAATGCTGCTTTTTCAGGCATGCAGCATGCCAAATATATCCGATAAAACGTTGTTCAACCTTTAACGGCGCCTGCCGTAAGTCCTGCGATCATATATTTCTGAAAGAATATAAACAATGCAACAATGGGAACAGATGCAGATACTGCAAAGGTCATCATGCTGGCATAATCATGGGCATATTCTCCCAAAAAGCTTTGTGCCAGGCCTACGGGAAGCGTTTTCATTGTATCCTTCTGCATGATAACCAA
>Ga0366771_1101_pt1 | contig 12052 bp, 13 predicted proteins | sample BONcelN113001C10_FD_207080 | JGI IMG/M metagenome (GOLD analysis project Ga0366771, IMG submission 207080) | Enriched cells from coal bed in the Powder River Basin, Montana, United States - BONCAT cells N11 rep2 HSBNCT.N11.300.1.C10 ...
TGTTTTGCTTGCTTAAAGATAGCTATAACAGATTCTACATCACTTTGATCTCCGGCATTTAAGCGTGAGGCAAGAAGGCCTCCATGAATCAGCATATCGGCAGATACGATTGCTGTTTCACTTGATTTCGCATTTCTCAGGAACCACTCCCGCAGTGCTAAGCGATTAGCTGGTTCTTTATAATTATCCATAAACTCCCTTGACGGCAATTGAACTGAAATTCCGGCAATAGAAGCTAGCTGTTCAACAAACTGTGTACAGGGGGGCCTTGAATCCAGGGGCACCAGCAGGACTTTGCCGCCATAATATCTGTCGCTTGAAAGTGGCACCGCATCCACAATCGTCAACTGTCCAGTTTGATACCGGACATTAATGAGGCAGGCTATAAAAAAAAATATCAACAGCGTATATAAGATAAACCGTTTGTACATAAAGCACCTCATGATAAAAATACGTTCAATATTTCGACCTCTATTGCCAAATTCCTGTAATATTTAGCGTTAAATTGACGAAACACGCGAGGAGTTTTATCTTTCAAAAAGAATAAATATAAGGATGATGCTTTTTTATGAGAATCATAACCGGTACGGCAAAAGGGTTTAGGCTGAAAGCGCCCCGTGGTTTAGATGTCAGGCCCACAGGTGATCGTGTCAAGGAATCTGTGTTTAATATAATAAACAACCATATAGAACAGGCCGATGTCTTAGACTTATTCGCAGGCACTGGAAACTTGGGTCTGGAGGCGCTCAGCCGCGGAGCTAAAGGGGCAGTTTTTGTCGATAGTGCGACAACCAGTCTTAGTGTACTGAAAGAGAATGCTTTACATACCGGTTTGGCGGAACGATCCGCATTTATTAAGGCAGATGCGGTAAAAGCCATTGACCGCCTGTTTCAGGACGGGCGTAAATTCGATCTTATTTTTTGTGACCCGCCTTACAATAAAGGATTTGTTTCAGCTATAATCGCTAAAATGGAAGAGAAATTAATATTGAAGCCCGGGGGGATATTAATTCTAGAACACTCCAAACATGAGCCATGCAATATCTCAACGATTATTATAAGGATGATGCGTAGAGAAGAATACGGTGAAACGGTCATGACTTTTTTTACTACAGATCCTGATAATGTTAAGTGCATCTAAGATGAGGAGGATTCGTAATGCGTATTGCAGTTTGTCCTGGAAGTTTTGACCCTGTAACCTGTGGCCACTTGGATATTTTTGAAAGGTCCAGCAAGATGTTTGATCTTCTTATCGTGGCCGTATTTCATAATCCCAATAAGAAGCCGGTTTTTTCTATGGAAGAAAGAGTAGAGATGCTGCAATCAGCAGTAGCAGATATTCCCAACGTTAAAGTTGACGCTTTTTCCGGTTTACTCAATGATTATGTTCGTAGCCAAAATTCGAGCACGATTGTTCGCGGCCTTCGAGCTCTGACCGATTTTGAATATGAATTTCAGCGTGCACTTCTGATAAAAAAAATAGATCCAGGTATGGAGACTGTTTTTATGATGACCAGCAGTGAATACTCTTTTATCAGCTCTAGCGGTATTAAAGAAGTGGCTAAATTTGGCGGTCCTATTACAGGCCTTGTGCCAACCTGTGTTGAGAATAAAATAATTGAACGTTTACGCTAAGCCAGATAGTGATAAGGGGAGAGGCCTAAATGAATATTGAGCATATACTGGAAGAACTTGAAAACCTACTGCTTGAAGCTCCACGTGTACCATTTACTAATAAGCGCATGATTGAAGAAGATGACTTAGCCCGGTTACTGGATGAACTGCGTGAAGCGCTTCCAGGCGAAGTGATAGAGGCTAAGCATATCATTAGTGACCGGCAACGGATTTTAGAAGATGCGCAAAGAGAAGCACAGAATATTGTTGACCAAGGCAAAAATTATGTTTTAAAACTAACAGATGAAAGCATTATTACACGTCAGGCGCAGGATCAGGCAAATGACATGGTTAATCAGGCAAGAAAAACAGCATATGAATTACAATCTGATGCGAATGTATATGCTGATAAGGTATTTACTCATTTGGAGAATAACTTAGAAAAGGCGCTAGAGGTAATACGCCAAGGGCATGCAAGCATCAATCAGAATAAAAATCCATAGTTTTAATGTAAGTTATCTTCTAACGAAACTGCGAATTTCCCGTATACAATGGACGCTGAATGATAAAACCGTCAGCAATCCTATCAAAAGAAGCAATTGATATCCTGTCTGCTCTAACCGAGTCATCCAAAAAGCTGATGAATTCACGGAAACGGGAGGGATGAGCAGTACTGGCACGGAAAAGCAACTGCTTATGATATCTCCTCCGAAACTCATAAGTCCAACGGTGAATATCGCTGCTAAAATAGCATGGAGAAACCGTCCAACAATATATGGGGTCATTCGTATGCCTGACTCAATGACAATGCTCGCGACTTGCCCATGTACTGACAGTCCACTCCAGGCAATAATTGCGCCAGCCACAGCGACTTTTTGTACTAGTGGTGCATTTGCCTGGCTAGCCGCCATAGTTCCGATATCGATTTCAAATAGGCCGCTGACCAGTGAAGGGGCCAAGTCGGTGCTAAAACCGATAGCGCTCAATGTCAATCCAAATGCGTAATTCAACAAGGCTGAAATACCAATAACCGACACTATACGAAGAAATACAGAAAACACAATGATAAACCCGCCAATTAGGAGGATGGTATTCATGGAAGACTTTACCGCATCCCCTAAGAGTTGCCCCATGGATCGCCTATCTTCCTGTCGAGCCTGATATAATGCACGAAATGCTCGAACAATGATGTTGCCGGAGGGAGTCTGTTTATCTTCTGTATTTTGGTCGCGGGATCTTCCATGATAACGAAATATTACACCTACTACAAAACTGGATAAATAGTGTGCCAAAGCTATCGTTACACCAAGTTCAGGCATACCGAACATACCGACCGCTACGGCTCCAAACATGAATAAGGGGTCAGCTGTGTTAGTAAAGGATAAAAGACGTTCTGCTTCTACAGAAGTACATAACTTGTTTTTTCTGAAATTAGATGTAATTACTGCATCCATTGGGTAGCCAGAAGCTAGGCCCATCGAAAGTGCAAATGCTCCAACACCAGGTACATTAAAAACTGGTCGCATTAGAGGTTCCAATAGCGCACCAATAAAATGGACGACACCTAACCCCATCAGAATTTCAGACAAAATGAAGAAGGGCAGCAGCGATGGAAATACTACATTCCACCATAAATTCAGTCCCATGATGGCAGAGTCAAACGCTTCTTTAGGGTATTGCACCATGGCAATCGTAATAAAAACCGTGCCAAACGCCATAAAGTATGTTAGCAGTCGTGAACGATACCGCCTTCCGCTGCCCCACATTGCCATCAAAAATCTCCTCCTCTACCCCCAGACGGTCTTATATAAATATATATGTGACGGGGAAGGTATTATAACTAAATCGCATCCTGAGAAGAAGGGGGTAGAAAATGAGGCCTAAAGTAGCTTTAGCACTTGGCTCAGGCGGTCTGCGCGGACTAGTGCATGTTGGAGTCTTAAAAGTCTTGGTGCGTGAAAAAATACCGATTGATTATATTGCCGGGTGCAGTATTGGCAGCTTAGTCGGAGCTTTATTCTGTGCAGGGTTGGAGCCAGAAATAATACACAAAATAGCTAAAAACCTGAAACGCAGGCATTGGCTGGATTTTATTATACCCAAGTTAGGCATTATATCTGGAGAGCGGGCCCTGGAAACCATACAGTTGCTTACCAGACAGAAAAATTTTTCTGAGCTTAAAATTCCCCTTGCGGTGGTGGCTACCGAACTTTGCCAAGGGAAAGAACACATTTTTAAAGAGGGTGAAGTTGCTGCAGCTGTGCGGGCAAGTATTTCAGTTCCGGGGATTTTTCTTCCTTTTGAGGTATCAGGCATGACATTTATTGATGGCGCAGTAGTAAACCCCACCCCTGTAGATATTGCACGTGAAATGGGCGGCAATATTGTTATTGGCGTTGATCTGGCTCATGCTGGAACCGTTTGCAATATCACCAATATTTTTGATGTCATTATACAATCGATCGATATTATGGAAAGGGAGATTTTCAAGCACCGAAATCAACGCTGTGATGTATTAATCCAGCCTGACGTCGCTCATATTCCTCCAAGTTCCTTTGATTCTATTGATGAATGTGTAGCCATTGGCGAAAGGGCGGCCGAAGCGGTCATGCCCGACATTCTGAACCTGCTGCGCCCTGAATGTACTCAGGGGAGTTCAAAAAGTCCCAGCCTCCAAAGCGTAAACATGGATTTGGTATAGCTAGCGCATAAATGTCGCTGGCCTTAATATCAAGGGCGAGCATTTTTTCTAATGATGTCATATTACTGCTATTCAGCTTTCTGGTGTTCAGTATAGCTGCTGTTTTCGTAATTACAGTTAGCGCTGATTTATTCTGTATTTCTTTAAGCATATCTCGCCCGCAATCATTAAAAGCTAATATACGTGCATACAGCGGACCGCTATTAATCCATAGATTCATATCTTGCTTTTTCGTACCAAGCAAAATATGAATCAGCATTCGCTGCAGGCGAGTGGCGGTATATCGCTTGCTCTTTAAGCAGCCTAATAAATCCGTAATTGAGCTTGCTTTTAAGGCACTCGCAGCCACTTTAAACTGCAGACCTTCGCTTACTCCGGGAATTTGTTCAAGTTCGTTAACAGGGAGTGTGCGCAATAAATAGAGCAGGGGAGATGCTAGGCTTTCAAACTGAACCGGCCCATAACCATGCGCTAGTGCGTCTTGCAGGATTTCAGCTGTGGAAATAGGAATGGAGCGAGTTAGCGGTTTATTTATACAGCCAGCTTCTTCAAGTGTTTTTCGGATAGCAGTGGCACTGGCGAATTCGTTTTCGATATATTTGTCGTGATAATTTGAGCTCCGACGCTTTATAACAACAGGAACAATATGGGGGGCGAATTTGCGAATGCCCCTCAGATATTCAATAGCCAGTATATTGTTAGGAGAGGACAGCATTGTATGTCCAAGGCCAGTAGCTGCACCAACAGAATGGCTAAAGGCTTTGGCATATGTATAACCCTGTTTCATATTGCTGATTAATTGGCTAATCATTTTTTCATCGCTGGCAGAATTTGCAGCTACTTGCAAATAATGGAGATTGTCGCATTCTGCACCAAACGATAAATGGCTGACAATGCCAAGCGCGTCAAGCAGTCGAATCCCGCCTTCTGCGAAATATTGGGCGCTTCTCACGGCAAAAGCAGCTGGCAGTTCAATAACCAGATCCACTCCGCCAAGAACTGCCATTTTTGCTCTCCGCCATTTGTCGAAAGATGCCGGTTCACCGCGCTGCAGAAACTGCCCACTCATTACTGCTATGACGCCGTGGCAGCCGGATACGGTTTTCGCTTGCTGGACATGCCATGCATGTCCATTATGAAACGGATTGTATTCGGCAATTATCCCTAAAGCCTTCAAGAATATTCCACCCTTATACATAATTCAACAGATGCATTCTTAATAGCATACAGTGAATCCTGCAATAATATAATGTGATTTAATATTTAGTAGTTTAGGCAGGAAAAATAGTGCAGGCGACGAATCATTGCACTGAGTAACATCGGTCTAGTGGCCTTACCATAACAAAGGAGGATATTATGAAAGTTTTAGTCGTAAATTGCGGTAGTTCTTCACTAAAGTACCAACTCTTTAATATGTCAGACGAATCCGTGCTGGCAAAAGGTTTGGTAGAACGTATCGGCTTGGAAGGTTCTATTTTAACTCATCAGCCTACAGGTATAGACAAAGTAAAGTTGGAAGCTGATATCGCAGATCACAGTACAGCCATCAAAATGGTTTTAGATGCTCTTATGGATGCACAACACGGAGTTATCAAAAGCATGAAAGAAATTGTCGCAGTCGGTCATCGGGTAGTGCACGCAGGGGAACGTTTTGCGGATTCGGTTCTGATCACGCCTGCAGTTATGCGGGCTTTGGAAGAGTGCATCGAATTAGCCCCGCTTCATAACCCGCCTAATATCATGGGTATTAACGCATGTACGGATTTAATGCCTGGAGTTCCACAGGTAGGCGTATTTGATACTGCCTTTCATCAGACAATGCCAAAACACGCCTTTTTATATGGATTACCCTATGAAGCGTATGAGCAGTACGGTGTCAGAAGGTATGGCTTCCATGGCACATCGCATAAGTTTGTGTCGCAGCAGGCAGCTGACATGATGGATGAGCATATGACTAATTTGCGCATCATTACTTGTCATTTAGGCAATGGTGCGAGCATCGCGGCTATTAAGCACGGTAAATCCATTGATACAAGTATGGGATTTACGCCGCTTGAAGGCCTTGTAATGGGAACACGCTGCGGCGAAATTGACCCGGCTATTATACCCTTCCTCATGAAGAAAGAAGGAATGACCCCGGAACAGATTGATAGTTACCTGAATAAGAAGTCGGGCGTTTTAGGTCTTTCCGGTGTTTCAAGCGACTTCAGGGATATCGAGGATGCAGCGAATGAGGGCAACGAAAGAGCTCAGCTTGCTCTGGATGTCTTCGCGTACAAGGTCAGAAAGTATATTGGCAGTTATGTTGCAGCAATGGGCGGTGTAGATGCTATCGTCTTTACTGCCGGTCTGGGCGAAAACTCGGTAACAATGAGAGATCATGTATGTAACGGATTAGAGTACTTAGGTACACGAATAGACCCAGTCAAAAATAATGTTCGCGGTAAAGCTCAGGAAATCAGCGTTGATGGCGCAAAAGTTAAAATTTATGTCATACCGACTAATGAAGAACTTGTCATCGCTCGCGATACAAGGGAAATCTGCCGGTCGTTTGCTGAATAGAACAAATATAAGACACAAAAGATAGGTAGGGTTATCCCTACCTCTTTTCTTGACAAAAAATATGCCTGTCGCTATAATTAATGAAGGTTGGGTGGAAAATCATGAAAATTAATGTCTCGTCTGTAAAAAAAGAGATCGGCAGCCGTCACCCTTTTACTTTTCAATGTGAAATAGCGCAGCTTTTTGAAGAAAACGAACAGCAATGGACAAACGGCCAAATAGCTATCGAAGGTTTTGCTATAAATAACGGCAGATTACTTGAGATAGAAGGAACCATTAATGTTAAAGCCTTATTAAGCTGCGGACGCTGTCTTGAACAATTTGAGGCTGACTTTAAGATTCCGTTTCACGAATTTTTTAAGGAAGATATGGATCTAAATCAACCGAAGGATGATATCAGTTTATTCCAGGGCGATGAAATCGATATTTCTAATTTAATTCGGGAAACAATTGTATTGTCAGAACCGCTACGGACGGTTTGCAGCGAAGATTGCAAGGGGTTATGCCCTAGATGTGGTATCAACTTGAACACCACATCATGTGAGTGTGAAAGGGATTTACCCGATCCGCGTCTTGATGCACTCAAAAAACTGTTAAAAAAAGATTAGCCTTGCTGCAACTTGGTTAAGGAGGTGGATACTACATGGCAGTACCTAAGCGTAAGATGTCTAAATCCCGTCGTGACAAACGGCGCGCTAACTGGAAATTAACAATTCCGGGCATGGTTGAGTGCCCGCAATGCCATCAAATGAAAATGCCGCATCGCGTATGTTCTGATTGCGGTCACTACAACGGTAAGGTAGTTGTAGCTACAGCTGCAGAATAAAAAAGAAAAGGGTGAGCAAGCTAGGTCTAAATAAACTAGCCTGCTCACTTTTTTTCTTGCATATTTTAGCGAACCTCCTTGAAATAATCAAGCGTTTTTTCCAAGGAAGAAATATCTTCTACATTTAAAGTAACTGCTTCTTTAGCAATTTTCTTAGTAAAACCTGTCAATACTTTCCCAGGTCCAACCTCTATGAAAGTTGTGGCGCCAGCTTCGACAATGCTGGCCACGCAATCTTCCCAAAGCACAGGGCTGGCGGCTTGATCAACTAGTGATTGTTTTATAATTGAAGCAGTTTGCACAGGTTGGCCGGTTATATTAGCAACAACAGGTATATAGGCGTCACTTACACTGATTTTTTCAAGTTCACTAGCTAATTTCACCGCTGCGGGCTTCATTAGCGTGCTGTGAAAAGGGGCGCTTACAGGAAGAGAAATCGCCCGTTTAGCTCCGGCTGCCTTGAGTAGCTCGATAGCTCTATCAACTGCAGATGTGGTGCCTGCTATTACAATTTGCCCAGGACAATTAAAATTTACCGCCTGTACGTCACCAATTTCAGCCTGAGCCTGCTGACAAATACGAATGACTTCGCCGCGTTCCATTCCCATAACGGCTGCCATGCTGCCTTCACCAAGTGGAACAGCTTCTTGCATGAATTGTCCACGTTTGCGCACAAGACGAACAGCGTCACTAAACGTCAGGGCACCAGCGGCAACAAGTGCGGAATATTCTCCCAGACTATGACCAGCAACAATAGAAGGCTGGAACCCGTTTTCTTGAAGAACGCGATAACAAGCTATACTCATTGTTAATATCGCTGGTTGGGTATTAATCGTCTTGCGGAGTTCCTCTTCAGGTCCGTTAAAACACATATCGGTTATTGAAAAGCCCAATGCGTTATCAGCTTCATCGAAAATTGATCTTGCCGCAGAATAATTATCATAGAGCTCTTTCCCCATTCCAACTGACTGGGATCCCTGTCCGGGAAACACAATTGCAATATTATTCAAGTTTTACACCTCTTTAGCAATATTATAATGGCTAGCCTATTGTCTCTGAAATTTCTTTCAAAACTTTAGGCAAGTCTCCAGTTATCTCTTGCATAATTGCTTTAACAGACATAATTTGGGTAACTACACCAGCTATTTGACCGACCATGACTGACCCGCCCTGCATGTCACCATCTTTAGCGGCAGCACGGAGTCTTCCAGCTCCTATACGATCAAACTCTTCAGGATCTGCTCCGCTTTTTTCCAATTCATCAAAGGTTCGTGAAAGCTTATTCGTAATGATACGTACTGGATGACCTGTTAAACGGCCTGTAACTACCGTAGAACGCTCTTTGGCTTTAAGTACGGCTTCTTTATAGTTAGGGTGAACAGTACACTCTGTAGATGCAACAAAACGGGTACCAATCTGAACTCCTGCCGCCCCTAAAGCGAAGGCGGCAATGACTCCGCGAGCATCGGCAATTCCGCCAGCCGCGATAACAGGGATGCTGACTGAATCGACAACTTGCGGGACCAATGCCATAGTAGTTACATCGCCTATGTGGCCACCGCTTTCCATTCCTTCTGCAATAATAGCGTCGACGCCGATGCGTTCTAAACGTTTGGCAAGAGCCACTGACGCAACTACCGGAATGACTTTTGTGCCAATCTCTTTTAGCATAGGGATGAATTCTCCTGGATTTCCTGCTCCTGTGGTAACAACTGGAACCCTCTCGTCAACTACTACTTGCATTACATCCTTAACAAAAGGTGACATGAGCATAATGTTTACACCAAATGGTTTTATGGTCAAGGCTTTAGTTTTACGTATTTCAGCTCTCAGCGCTTCTCCTGGCATATGGCCGGCGCCGATTACTCCCAGACCGCCTGCATTGGAAACAGCGGCAGCTAATTCTGCCGTTGCAACCCAAGCCATTCCGCCCTGCAGAATGGGGTACTCAATCTCCAATAACTGGCAGATCTTGCTCCTAAGCAATAGTGTTGTCCTCCTTGCACCATTTTATAACACAAGAAGCCCAAGTAAGACCAGCACCAAAGCCAACTAATACGATAACATCGCCTTTTTTTACTTTATTTGCTTTAACGGCTTCTTCCAGCGCAATCGGAATAGAAGCAGCCGAAGTGTTTCCGTAACGATCGACATTAATTATTACTTTGTCGGCTGGCATTTTCAGCCGTTTAGCGGCAGACTGAATAATGCGTATATTTGCTTGATGCGGAATAAGAATATCTACATCAGCCGCAGTTAATCCTGCATTATCCAGTGCTTTTACCGCTGCCTCACCCATAATTTTGGTTGCGAATTTAAAGACTTCATTACCATTCATATGTACAAAGTGCTGTTTATTGCTCACAGTTTCAGCAGAAGCAGGATTTCTGGAACCGCCGGCAGGCAGCTTCAACAGGTCACCACCCGACCCGTCCGCCCCTAGGTGGGTTCCGAGTATTCCGCAGCCTGGCTCTGTTTCGCCAAGGACGGCTGCGCCGGCTCCATCACCAAATAATACACAGGTGTTTCTGTCAGTCCAGTCAAGTATCCGTGATAATGTTTCTGCGCCAATGACCAGTATTTTTTTATAAAGACCTGCTTTTATGAACTGAGTTCCAACAACAAGCCCATACACAAATCCGGAGCAGCCTGCTGCCAAATCAAAAGCAGCAGCTTTTGAAGCTTTGAGGTTATCTTGGACAAGACAGGCAACAGAAGGAAAAAACATATCCGGAGTTGCCGTAGCAACAATAATCAAATCAATTTCATCTGCAGATACACCCGCATTGGCAAGCGCATTTTGAGCAGCCCGGGTTGCCAGATCGGAGGTCGCGACTCCCTCTTCTGCAATGCGTCTTTCTTTGATGCCCGTTCTGTCTACAATCCATTCATCGTCTGTATCAACTATTTTTTCCAAATCTTTATTTGTTACTATCTTCTCTGGTACGTAGGTGCCTATGCCAATAATGCCTACGGCTTTCTCAATCTGATTCATTTTCTGAAATTCCCTCCTCAGCAATGTTCTCACGTATATGCTCTACTACCTTTTTTTCAGTGAATTCACTGGCGACACGTATGGCATTTTTGATAGCGCGTGCCTTAGAGCTTCCGTGACAGATGATGCAGCCCCCCTCTACTCCAAGCAGCGGAGCGCCCCCGTATTCTGCGTAGTCCATTTTTTTCTTTAAACCTTTTAAAGCCGGAAGTACTAATAATGAAGCCAGCTTTGCCAGTAAACCGCTGCTATATATTGCTTCCTTGATAAGTTGCATAATCGCACTTGAGAGTCCTTCGCCAAATTTGAGGACAACGTTACCAACGAAGCCATCGCAAATTACAACATCAACTGTACCTTTGGGTATATCCCGCCCCTCAACATTGCCAATAAAGTGGACGGTATGGAGCTTTTGAAGCAGCGGGTAGGTAGCTAAGGCTTGTTCATTTCCCTTGGTGTCCTCTTCCCCAATGTTTAAAAGACCAATCCGTGGGTTACTTACGCCTAATACATGTTGGGAATATAATGATCCCATAATTGCTCCTTGCACCAAATGGCGGGGCTTGCTATCGACGTTTGCGCCGGAATCAAGAAGCACAGTTGTTCCTGTTAAGTTAGGAATGGGAGTTGCAATTGTAGGCCGCTCGATACCTTTGATACGACCAAGGCCAAATAAAGCTGCCGCAACTGCGGCACCAGTACTGCCTGCAGAGATAACCGCCTGGCAGTTATTTTCTTTTACGAGCCGTGTAGCAACTACAACGGAAGCATCTTTTTTCTTCCGTAGCGCCGCAGCCGGATGTTCATTCATTTCAATAACTTCACTGGCATGGTGGACAAAAATTTTATCATTGCCAATAGCATTGTGTTTTTCAAGAACCTGCTTAATCTTATGCTCATCACCGACAAGTACAACTTCACAGTTATATTCACGCACTGCGTCAATAGCGCCTAACACTATTTCTTCCGGGGCATGATCGCCACCCATTGCGTCAATGGCTACCCTCATGATATCTCCCTTCGCCGTCTTCAAGCGAGACAATTAAAAATTTTGCCCGAAATACTTCCTGTATATCATTACGAGTTTTTACCCAAACAAAGTATTTATTGCCGCGTTTTTTTACAACCTCTGCTTTGGATATTAGCTTATCGCCAATATGTACAGGAAATTTGTATTTAACATTTGCAACACCAGTCGCCGCTGCTGGTGCATCAATAATAGCAAGTGCCAACGAATTCGCCTGCGCAAAAATAAAATGACCGCGTGCAACCTTAGTTTTTTCAAAGACCATATCAGGAGTTATCTGCATGACAGATATGCCTTTATGACCTAACTCTAAATCAATTAATTCAC
>Ga0366771_1102_pt1 | contig 12027 bp, 9 predicted proteins | sample BONcelN113001C10_FD_207080 | JGI IMG/M metagenome (GOLD analysis project Ga0366771, IMG submission 207080) | Enriched cells from coal bed in the Powder River Basin, Montana, United States - BONCAT cells N11 rep2 HSBNCT.N11.300.1.C10 ...
AGGATAGAAGCACATTTTATCACCTGCTTTATTTCATTAGTTATTTATAGGCTGCTTGAAAAGAGGCTCCATGAGAAATTCACCTGTAATGAGATTATCAAGGAATTAAGAGAAATGAATTTAAAAGAGATTAAAGGAGAAGGTTATGAACCGGTATACACAAGGACTGATTTCACCGATGTCTTACAATTCATTTCCGATAACAGAGCCTTAATATCAAGACTGAACTCAGCATTTGTATATTCTCACGGTGATTTTTCTGTTGGTAACATTGGTATTGAACTTATTAAATGGACGGCGATAACAATAATTTATGATGCTATTATATGGCTTTCAGGATATTTGTTAATTGGCTTATCATATCAGTTATCAATTCAGGCAACTGTAGTAAAGGTAACAGCGGTTTGACTCATCCCAGCCATATACGACATCCAGGTAAGAAAAATGTGTAGACCAGCAATCAGCCTAATGGTATAATGTCAACACAAGGTTTAAACTCCATGTAAAAGGGCAAACCCAATTTCCCTGCAAAGGGCAAAATGTGTTTTCCTGAGATGAAATGAATAAATGAAGATGAAGACCTTGAGATAAGTTATATTGACTTGTTTCGGGGTCTTTTTTATATTTCGAGATGGAGTGGAAAAAACCTTGAGATTACAAGGATTGCGGCAGTTTGAAGAGTGGAAAGAATGCTGAAGATATAACGAGATTTGATATTCCTTTTGAACTCTTTTATAGCTCAGATATGAAGAAGCGAGAGAGAGGCGGAGGGAAAGTGAGTTTGCCTTTTTTGATGAAAAGAAGGGAAAAGGGAAGTACCCTTGAACAAAACAAATCCCTAACCCTCGGTAGAATCAGGGTTTTCAGGGACTTTTATGTGCAGTGATAACAGAATGATAACAAGTAAAAATGCCCCTTGACTTAGGGCCGCCTTAAGTGATATACTTAAGGCGGCCCTAAGTAGGAGGTGAGGTTTCTGGGTACGAAAAAGATGGGGCGTCCGACGGATAATCCGAAACCGTACCGCATGACCATCAAGTATGATGAGGGATGTAAGCAGATATTAGAGGAATACTGCAAGCAAGAAAACGTTAATAAAATGGAAGCTGGTAGGCGTGGAATTAAGAAGTTAAAGGACGACCTGAAAAAATGAAAGGAAGCGGTGCTGGCCTCGCCAGCATAGACACCACTTCCAATACGGTAACCGCCAAAAGACAGTCACAGCGTAAATATTCTATCATACGCTGCGGTTTCTTTCAAGGGTTGTACGATTTTGCCTTTGTAGGCTGGCTGGCCGGTAAACCGGATATCTGTCGGAGAAATCCGGAATGTAAGAGATTCTCCGGATAGTTATCAGAATTACTCGCCTGCACTTATTGTCAGTACCATGGATTTTTTTAATACATTCGGAGGTTTATAATATGGCGGTACCGAAGCTGCTTAATGTGAGGCAGCATTTTGACAAAACCTGCATCAGTGATGTGGAGGCTGCTGTCAGGAGTGAGCTGAACGGCCTTGGACTGAAGCTTTCGCTGGGCTCAAGAATAGCTGTCACCGCAGGCAGCAGGGGGATAGACAATATTCCTCTGGTTCTAAGAACCGTGGCATCCTTTATAAAGGATGCCGGTGCTGAACCTTTTTTTGTTCCTGCAATGGGAAGTCATGGCGGTGCAACAGCAGAGGGACAACTAAAAGTGCTTGCCGGGCTTGGGATATTGCCCGAGTATCTGGGGGCGCCGATAAAAGCCTCAATGGATACGGTAGTAATTGGTTCCGTGGATACAGGCATTTCAATCGATGCTTCACATTCAGGGGTTATGCCGGTGCATATGGATAAGCTTGCTTATGAAGCTGATGGAATAATAATAATTAACAGGGTGAAGCCCCATACATCCTTTCATGCTGAAGCTGAAAGCGGTTTGCAGAAGATGCTGGCCATAGGTCTTGGGAAAGCAGTCCAGGCGGCAAATATCCATAATTTCGGTACCAGAGGCTTAAGGGAGCTAATCTCACCGGTGGCACAGCTGATGCTGTCAACGGGGAAAATAATTGCCGGCCTTGGTTTGGTGGAAAATGCCTATGACAAATTGATGTGCATCAAAGGATTAATTCCAGAAATGTTTGCTGCAGGAGAAAAGGAGCTGCTTGCGATGGCCAGAAGCAATATGCCGAGTCTGCCTGTTGATAAACTGGATCTTCTTATTGTAGAGCAGATGGGTAAAAATTTCAGCGGAACCGGGATGGATACCAATATTATCGGAAGGCTTAAAATCGAGGGCGAGCCTGAACCTGGGAGCCCTATAATCAAGCGCATTGCAGTCCTTGGTCTTTCCGATGCCGCCGCCGGTAATGCCTATGGAATAGGACTTGCTGATTTTACTGTAAAAAAACTGGTAGATAGCATCGATTATGAAGCGACATATACCAATATGCTTACTACCAATTACCTGGAAAGAGTTAAAATACCTTATATTGCCGCTGATGAAAATTCTGCCGTTGAAGCAGCTTTGAAAACCTGCTCTTTGAACAGAATTGAAAATGCCAGAATAATAAGGATCAAAAACACTCTGGATATGGAAAATATTCAGGTTTCACCAAGTGTATTTGAAGAAATTAAAGACAAGGTAGAAGTAATTGTATAAAACTGATGCGAAATATACGAATAATTTATGCATTTTTAATAAAAATGTTCGGATTTATCATATCCCCGTTGACAAACTATCGCGGGATTTGATAGTATAATACTTGTAGCCATACTAATGATGAATATCCTGGAAGTGCTGAAAATAGAGCTGTTTCGGGTAGTTTCGCCAAATTGGGTGAGCAAGTGCCGAAGGGAACTGGTTCAGCATTTTAATTAAGCCAAAATGTACTTTTATTGTCTGAAAGTACGAACAATGCCCGTAATCCAACAGAGGCTTGACCGGATCGGCCAGAGGGCTGAGACGTTTTGAGTAATTATCATTAATTTTATGGGAGGGGTAGTTTTATGGACAGGTTATTCAAACTCAAGGAACACGGTACCAATGGCAGGACTGAAGTTCTGGCAGGAGTGACCACATTTGTAACAATGGCTTACATAATGCTGGTTAATCCGAACATCCTGGCAATTACCGGCATGGACAAAGGGGCGGTGTTTGTTGCAACTATTCTGGCGACGGTTATTGCTACATTTATCATGGCCTTTGTAGCAAATGTTCCTTATGCAGTTGCACCCGGTATGGGACTCAATGCATTCTTCACCTTCACAGTTTGTATCGTTATGAAAATACCATGGCAGCAGGCACTTGGAATAGTCTTTATTTGCGGTATCATTAATATTTTAATAACAGTAACAAGAGTAAGAAAAATGATAATTTCTGCTATTCCCCAATCACTGCAATATGCAATCAGCGGTGGTATTGGCCTGTTTATAGCATATATTGGGTTTATGGATGCGCATTTTCTTGATTTCACGCCAAACAGCGAAGCCAGTGCAGCGGGCTCTTTCTCAAACGTTGTTCCCGCACTTGCCAATTTTACCGACAAAGCTACGGTTCTGGCTTTGATAGGTCTGGTAATAATAATAGTATTAATGCTTTTAAAGGTTAAAGGAGCAATAATCATTGGTGTACTGGCGGCTACCTTCATTGGAATTCCAATGGGAGTTACACAGATCCCTGATTTTGCTACAATTTCGTTCCTGCCTCCAAGCATTGCTCCTACATTATTCAAATTGGACATTGGAGGACTTTTCAGCGATCCGTCCCAATTGTTTAAAATCCTGACTCTTATACTTGCGTTCAGCCTTGCAGATACCTTTGATACTATCGGTACCTTCCTTGGTACTGGCCGCAAGACTAAAATATTTGACAGCATGGACGAAGAATCCCTGGTTAAGGGTAAAGGCTTCTCCTCCAAGCTTGACAAGGCCTTGTTTGCAGATGCTACCGCCACTTCAGTGGGTGCGCTGCTTGGAACAAGCAATACTACCACTTATATCGAAAGTGCATCCGGAATTGAAGCCGGCGGAAGAACAGGCATGACATCTGCTGTTGTCGGAATACTGTTCCTGCTCTCGCTGTTCCTGTCTCCCATAGCTTTGATGGTACCAATGGCAGCAGTTGCACCCGCACTTATAGTAGTTGGTATTTTGATGATGGAGTCCATTGCAAAGATAAAATGGGATAATTTTGAAGATGCAGCATCAGCATTTTTTACTGCAGTAGTTATGCCTTTTACCTATAGTATAGCTACCGGTGTGGCTGCCGGCTTCATATTCTATGTTGTGGTTAAGATAGTAAAGGGCAAGGCAAAGGAAGTTCACCCCATTATGTATATAGTAACGGCATTGTTCATAATAAAATATGTTTTAGACGCACTGCAATTGTTTTAAGTGAGCTGAAGTCCGCCTGAAAAGCGGACTTCCTGTTTTTAGCGGCATTGCTTCAGCAACCGCCAAAAGTTGCAGGGGCTCGATGCCCCCGAGATTTTGTTTAGGAGGATGTTATGTGTAATTCAAAGGACCCAGTTGTAGCGGTTATAATGGGAAGTGATTCCGATTTTCCCGTTTTGAAAGGCTGTATAAAGACTTTGAAAGAGTTTGGGGTTATGGTTGAGGTACTTGTGTGTTCGGCTCACAGGACGCCGGATAAAGCAGCTGAATTTGCAAAAAAAGCAGAAGACAACGGCATTGATGTAATCATCGCTGCAGCGGGAAAAGCAGCTCATCTGCCTGGGGTATTGGCTTCGTATACAGTTTTGCCTGTTATAGGGATACCAATCAAATCTTCAACAATGGACGGATTGGACTCGCTCTTTTCAATTGTTCAGATGCCTTCAGGCATACCGGTAGCTACAGTGGCCATTGACGGGGCTGAAAACGCAGCCTTGCTTGCGATACAAATTCTGTCTGCAGCCAATGCCGGACTCAGAACCAAACTGAAGGAACACAGGAAGACCCTTGCAGCAAAGGTTGAGGCAAAGAACGCACAATTGCAGCAAAGGCTGGAGGAAGAAGGAATATAGGAGAGATAAGCCTGCCGAGGCTTTGGAAAATAGCCTTGGCGGTTCTTGTCAGGAAGATACGGAAGAGGAGTAATTCAATGTTTGACAGTGAAGCAGCATTTGGGAAATTAAAAGAAGAATGTGGCGTGTTTGGAGTTTACAGCAATGATAATTTGGACGTGGCACGTCTCACCTATCACGGACTTTATGCACTTCAGCACAGGGGACAGGAAAGTGCGGGGATTGCTGTAAATGATGAAGGTACCATTCTTCAGCACAAGGATATGGGATTGGTGCCGGAAATATTCAATGAGGTTGTTTTAAATCATCTCAAAGGTAAAATATCCATAGGCCATGTCCGTTATTCTACTACCGGTGCAAGCCTGAGAGAAAACGCCCAGCCTATGGTTGTAAAATATAAAATCGGTCAATTGGCTCTTGCTCATAACGGTAATCTTATAAACGCCACGGAAATCAGGAACCGGATGGAAGAGAGCGGTGCTGTTTTTCAAACCACCAGCGATACCGAAGTAATAGCAAACCTTATATCCAGGTACAGGGTAGGCAGTGATAATATTGAAGAGACACTGCAAAAGGTGATGAAGGAAATTAGGGGCTCTTATGCCCTTGTAATAGTTACACCCAAAAGGCTCATAGGTATTAGGGATCCCCATGGGCTCAGGCCTCTTTGTATTGGGCTTCTGGAGAACTCATATGTTCTGGCCTCGGAATCCTGTGCTCTTGATTCAATCGGCGCAGAGTTTGTAAGAGATGTAAAGCCCGGTGAAATTGTACTTATTGGTGAAAATGGACTTACATCCGTTCAAACTGAAGCATCTGAATGTTCAAAGCTTTGCATTTTCGAATTTGTTTATTTTGCCCGGCCGGACAGCATTATTGATGGAGCCAGTGTTTACAGGTCAAGAATTGAAGCCGGAAGACGCCTGGCCATCGAGCATCCTGTTGACGCCGATGTTGTTATAGGTGCTCCGGATGGAGGCTTGAACGCTGCCCTGGGATTTTCAAGAGAGAGCGGCATACCTTACGGACAGGGACTGTTGAAAAACAGATATGTGGGAAGGACTTTCATACAGCCTGAACAAGGCCAGAGAGAATCCGGCGTACGCATCAAATTCAATGCCATTAAAAGTGAACTGGCGGGTAAAAGAGTTGTCATGGTGGACGATTCCATAGTAAGGGGTACGACCACCCGCAGGATAGTACAGATGCTAAAGGATGCAGGCGCCCGGGAAGTTCACATGCGTGTAAGCTCGCCGCCTTACAAATATCCCTGTTATTTCGGAATAGATATTTCATCATCCACCCAATTAGTTGCATCAAAGTATTCAATTGATGAAATAAGAAAAATAATAGGTGCTGACAGCCTTGGATATCTCAGCCTGGAAGGGCTGCTCAAGACTCCTGTGGGATCGCGATGCGGCTTCTGTACGGCCTGTTTCAACAGCAGCTATCCCATGATTGTGCCCAAAGAAGGCGATAAATTTGGATGCGGCGCTAAATGCGGGTGACTAATACTACAGCGAAACAAACATTTTATTTTCGGCATTTATGCTCCTTCCAGAAATATTGCAAACGCTTCAATGCGTTATCTCTGGAAGGTTAATTAAAATGTTTCGCTGTAGTACTTATATAGAATAAGATTATATGGAGGCAGGTGTTATAGTGGCGACTTATAAAGATGCCGGCGTTGATGTGGAAGCCGGCTATGAAGCTGTAAAACTAATGAGAAATGATGTAAAAAGGACCTTCCGTCCTGAAGTGCTGACTGATATCGGCGGATTTGGCGGTCTCTTCGCTCTGGATAAAAGCAAGTATGAAGAGCCGGTGCTGGTGTCCGGGACTGATGGCGTCGGTACAAAGCTTAAGATAGCTTTTTTATTGGACAGGCACGATACTGTGGGTATAGACTGTGTTGCCATGTGCGTTAACGATATTATCTGCGGCGGCGCGGAGCCTTTGTTTTTTCTTGACTACATAGCCCTTGGAAAAAACAGGCCTGAAAAAGTAGCCCAGATAGTCAAGGGTGTAGCTGAAGGCTGTGTTATGTCAGGCTGTTCGCTTGTTGGCGGTGAAACTGCCGAAATGCCTGGATTTTATCCAGAAAACGAGTATGATATAGCAGGCTTTGCCGTAGGTATAGTTGATAAAAAGAAAATTATCGACGGCAAAGGGATAAAAGATGGAGATGTCCTCATAGGATTGGCGTCTTCAGGCCTTCACAGCAATGGGTTTTCTCTGGTCAGAAAGCTTCTGAACCCTTCTGAAGCCAGGCTGAAGGAAAGAGTAGAGGCCCTCGGCAGGACGTTGGGTGAAGAGCTACTTACTCCCACCAGAATCTATGTCAAAACAATACTTGATATTAAAGAAAAATTCAATATAAAAGGTATTTCCCACATAACCGGCGGAGGATTTATTGAGAATATCCCCAGAATAATACCTGATGGATTCAGAGTAAGGATAAACAAGGGTACCTGGCCTGTTTTACCTGTATTCGACCTTCTACAGAAGATAGGGGATATAAAGGAACGAGATATTTATAATACCTTCAACATGGGTATAGGTATGGTTCTGGCGGTAGATGCACGGATAGGCAATGAGGTAGCGGAGTATCTTAACAGCAGATCCGAAAAGGCCTATATCATAGGTGAAGTAATAAAAGGTGAAGCGGGAGTCGATATATGCTGAAGCTTGGAGTGATGGTTTCAGGCGGCGGTACCAACCTGCAGGCCATAATTGACAAAATAAACAGCGGATACCTGGAAGGATGCCAGGTTGCAGCAGTTGTATCCAGCAGGCCTGGTGCGTATGCACTTGAGAGGGCTGGCAGGTATGGCATACCTTCCATATGTATTTTGAAAAAGAATTATGCAAGGCCTGAGGAGTATGACCAGGCGTTAATTGAATATTTTGGGAAATATGATGTTGATCTGATAGTATTGGCAGGGTTTCTGTCCATGATAGGTGAAGACTTCATAAACAAATACCGCCGAAGGATAATAAATGTCCACCCATCCCTGATTCCATCCTTTTGCGGTAAAGGCTTTTATGGCATAGTCCCGCACCAGAAGGCGCTGGAGTATGGAGTAAAGGTAACAGGCGCCACAGTGCACTTCGTTGAACCGGAATATGATTCTGGGCCCATTATTCTCCAGCGGGCGGTGCCCGTATTGGACGATGATACAGCAGAGGCACTGCAGAAAAGAGTAATGGAGCAAGCAGAGTGGGAAATACTCCCCGAAGCCATAAAGCTTTATGCAGAAGGCAGACTAGTAATAGAAGCCGGAAAGGTAAGAATAAGATAATTCAAACGGGGACATTCCTCAACGCAAAAGGAATACCCCTTGCTCGAGCGAGGTGTGTCCCCGCACATTAAACGAAGGAGTGATATATATGATAAAAAGAGCATTAATTAGTGTTTCAGACAAGACAGGAATAGTTGAACTGGCTGCAGAGCTGGAAAGATACGGAGTCGAGATAATCTCCACCGGTGGCACTGCAAAGACTCTGGCAAATGCAGGTATAAAGGTAGTCAATGTATCTGACATCACAGGTTACCCGGAATGCCTTGACGGCAGGGTGAAAACCCTTCATCCTGCGGTTCATGGAGGTCTGCTGGCTATAAGAAATAATCCCGAGCATATGAAACAGATAAAGGAACTGGGAATTGAGCCTATTGATATTGTCATAATAAACCTTTATCCTTTCAAGCAGACGATTCTAAAAGGCCACATAGAGCTTGAGGAAGCTATAGAAAATATTGATATCGGCGGTCCCACCATGTTAAGAGCTGCAGCAAAAAATTACCAGGATGTAGTGGTTATTGTTGATCCGGCGGATTACTCCCTGGTACTCACAGAATTGAAAAACTCCCGTGATATATCAGTGAAAACCAAATTCAAGCTGGCTTACAAGGTCTTTGAGCACACAAGCCATTATGATTCGCTCATTGCGAAATATCTCAGAGACAAGCTGGGTGAGGAATTCTTCCCCGAAACACTGTCCCTTACCTTCGAAAAGGTACAGGATATGCGTTATGGTGAAAACCCCCACCAAAAAGCAGTGTTTTACAAGGAAGTGGGAGCAAATATCGGCTGCCTGACAAACTCACAGCAGCTTCACGGCAAGGAGCTTTCATATAACAACATAAATGATACCAATGGAGCCATTGAGCTTTTGAAGGAATTTGACGAGCCAACGGTAGTGGCGGTTAAACATGCAAACCCTTGCGGCGTAGCCAGTGCCGGCAATATATATGAGGCATATGTAAAAACCTACGAGGCGGATCCTGTATCAATTTATGGAGGCATCATTGCGGCAAACAGGGAAATTGACAAAAAAACAGCTGAAGAAATAAACAAGATTTTTGTTGAAATAGTTATTGCTCCTTCATTTACCGAAGAAGCCCTGCAGATTTTAACCCAAAAGAAGAACATCCGTGTTTTGAAGCTGGACAACATAACAGCCAAGCTACCGGCAGGTGCCTATGATATGAAGAAGGTTGCCGGCGGTCTTCTTGTACAGAGCTATAATAGCGAACTGCTTAATACCGATGAGCTTAAGTGTGTAACAGATACTCAGGTGGCACCTGAACTTATGGAGGATCTTATCTTCGCCATGAAGGTAGTAAAGCATACAAAATCAAACGGAATAGCCATGGCTAAAGGCAAACAATCCATCGGAATAGGGCCTGGGCAGTTAAATAGAATAATGGCCACCAAAATAGCTGCCGAGTATGCCGGAGACAGGGCAAATGGAGCAGTTATGGCGTCAGATGCCTTCTTCCCATTCCCCGATTGCGTAGAAGCAGCGGCAGCAGCCGGAATTAAAGCAATAATACAGCCGGGCGGAGCCGGAAGGGATCAGGAGTCCATAGATGCCTGCAATAAATACGGTATAGCCATGGTATTTACTGGCATGCGCCACTTCAAGCATTAAGGAGATAAGTGAATATGAAAATACTGGTAGTCGGCGGCGGTGGGCGTGAACATGCAATTGTATGGAAGCTGGCCCAAAGCCCCAGAGTGAAAAAAATATATTGTGCACCCGGTAATGGAGGAATTTCAAAGCTTGCCGAATGCATACCGGTAAAAGCCACTGATATAGAGGGCGTTGCAGCATTTGCCCTGAGCAATGGGATTGACATGGTAATGGTTGCTCCCGATGATCCCCTTGCCGCAGGTATGGTTGATGCCCTGGAAGCAAAGGGCATCAGAGCTTTTGGCCCGAGAAAGAATGCCGCTGTTCTGGAAAGCAGCAAGGTATTTTCAAAGGATCTCATGAAAAAGTACGGTATTCCCACTGCCAAATACGAGGTTTTCGAAGACAGCGAGCATGCAATAGAATATCTCAGGCATCAGAGCTTTCCCATAGTGGTGAAGGCTGACGGACTGGCACTGGGCAAAGGCGTTGTCATAGCCCAGGGCTTTGACCAGGCTCAGGAAGCAGTAAACAGCATCATGTCCGACAAGGTCTTTGGAAAAGCAGGCGACAAGCTTGTAATCGAGGAGTTCCTTTATGGTCCTGAAGTCTCGATTCTTGCCTTTACAGATGGGAAGTCGGTTGTACCAATGGTTAGCTCCCAGGATCACAAAAGAGCTAATGACAATGATACAGGGCTTAACACCGGCGGAATGGGCACTTTTTCTCCCAGCCGGATATACACGCCTGAAATGGCAGAATACTGCATGGAGAATATATATAAGCCGACAATTGCTGCAATGAACAAGGAAAACAGAAAATTCAAGGGCGTACTGTACTTCGGCCTGATCATCACTCCTCAGGGTCCAAAGGTTCTGGAATACAATGCCAGGTTCGGTGACCCCGAAACCCAGGTCGTCCTTCCCAGACTGAAAACTGATCTTGTAGATATATTTGATGCAGTAATTGATGAAAAGCTTGCATCTATAAATATTGAGTGGGATAATAATGCTGCAGTATGTGTTATAATGGCATCGGGAGGCTATCCGGAAAAATATGGCACAGGCCTTGAAATAACCGGTATAAAAGCCGCTGAAAAGGATTATGGCATTATTGTATTTCATGCAGGCACGAAGTATGATAACGGCAAGCTTTTAACCTCAGGCGGAAGAGTACTTGGAGTAACGGCTGTGGCGTCAACCCTGGACGATGCCAGAGCCAGGGCGTATGAAGGTGTTGGAAAAATAAGCTTTAAGGATATGCACTACAGGAAGGATATCGGGATAAAGCCCAGTTAATTTTATTATTCCCCGGCGCCGAGGTAGAATAAATGCAGGATGATGTTAAAAAAATCGGTATATTTGGTGGAACCTTTAACCCTGTACATAGCGGACACCTGATTGTTGCTGAAGCAGTCAGGGAGGATTTGGAGCTTGACAGGGTTTTGTTCATACCCTCGGGAACACCGCCCCACAAGTCCAAAAATGAAGTTGCAGATGCAAATCACAGGTATAACATGGTGAAGTGTGCAGTTGGCTCCAACCCTTATTTTGAGGCTTCACACATGGAGATTGACAGGGCAGGCTATACCTACAGCATAGATACACTAACTTCGTTAAAAGCCTTATATCCGAAAGACACAGATTTCTACTTTATTATCGGTGCGGATGTTGTACCCGAATTGGTTACCTGGAAGGATTATGACAGGGTATTCAAAATGTGCTCGTTTATAGCTGTTTTAAGACCCGGGAATGACCGGAAAGCTTTCAAAAATCATGTAGATGAGCTAACAGGCATTAATAAGGCTAATATTATTACTGCTGAAGCTCCGATGGTTGACATTTCCTCTACTGACATCAGAGAGCGTGTTAAGAGTGGAAGAACCATAAAATACCTGGTGCCCGGCTGTGTTGAAAAATACATACTTGATAATGAATTGTACAGGACTTTATATTTATGATAATGACCATTGAGGGAATAAAAAATAATCTCGAAACAAGGCTGTCGCCCAAAAGGTTTATCCACTCTGTTAATGTTTCGGACACTGCTGTGCTCCTTGCGAAAAGGTATGGCGAGGATACCGGTAAAGCCGCTCTGGCAGGT
>Ga0366771_1106_pt1 | contig 11552 bp, 11 predicted proteins | sample BONcelN113001C10_FD_207080 | JGI IMG/M metagenome (GOLD analysis project Ga0366771, IMG submission 207080) | Enriched cells from coal bed in the Powder River Basin, Montana, United States - BONCAT cells N11 rep2 HSBNCT.N11.300.1.C10 ...
TATCAATTCCATGAAAGCTGCTTCATCAAAGTCATCGCCAGCTGCTTCAGGGCTGCCGTCACTCAAACCTATGAGCGAGGCCGCATGACGCCTATAAATGACCGTATTCCTGTCCAGATTTTCATGCTTCAGCCTTCTTGCATCATTGCAGCACTTTTTTGCTTCCTGCAATATTTCCTGAAGCGAGGCTCCCATGATAAACTTGTTCTCAAGAATAGTGCCCAGGGCATAGCCCAGGATCAGCACATCTCCTGCTTCGACAGCAAACCCGGCCGCTTTGCTCATATAGTCAAGCCCCAGCCTGCCGTGCTGCGTCCAATGGGAGATCATTGCGCCGAAGGTAAAGTACACAATACATTTCGCAAAGCTTTTGTCATACTTTTCGGCAAGCGCTATACTCACTTTACCCAGCTCATACCCCGCAGCATAGTTTCCAAGTATGCTGCCTTCGATGATACTATATCCAATATAACCGATGGAAGCCATTTCACTGTTTCCGTACCTGACTGCGTGGTTGCCTGCCATGATGCAAATAAGGCCGTACAAGTCAGTATAGCTGGCGCTTGAAACACATGCCAGCCTTATAAGAAGCTCCGCAACCTTCCGCTGAACCGGAGCAGTGATTTCCGGCAGACAGGTCAATGCTTCTATGCCCAAGCCCCGCATATACCATTTATACAGCATCAGCTCTCTGGCAAAATAATGCTTCCCCGGATAGGGCTTCAGCCTGATGCCGAATTGTCCCAGGGTATCAATGCCTGTCTGAACAGCTTCGGCATATTTGCCTGTGCCTGCATACAGAATCATCTTCAAGCTGCAGACATCCGCCAATTCGAAGCCGATTTCAGCATGTTTGGATACGATGTCAAACAACCGTTCCGCAGTCTCAACACTCCCGGACATGTATTCGCACTGTGCCCGCTCCATATGCAGGCCATAGCTTAACCGGCGGCAGCTGTTCCATGAATCCTCCGGCAGCAGCGATATCCCGGCTTTAAAATACTGTAGGGCTGAATCATAGGCGGTCGCTGCTTTGGCTTTGCACCCGGCCGTGAAATTGTGTTCGGCCAGCATCAGCATTTCTTTCGGGTCTTCCAGCAAATCCAGACCCCGATTAAAGTGATCCATCATCGCCAGTATTTTTTCCTCCGGCTTGCTCTGCCCGATGCTCTGTAATAAAAGCCGTCCTATTGCCAGGTGTCTCTTCTTTTTCTCCTCTTCCGGAAGCATGGAATAGACAGCCTGTTGTATCCTGTCATGCAGGAATTCATTATGTTCTGCAGCTGTCAGAATAAAGCCCTCCACAACAGCAGGCAGAAGCAAAAGGCCCAATTCAGTCCGCGTCACCCCACTGGCGGTGGAAAGCGTCTCCAGATCAAAGCTGTTTCCTATACATGACGCTATTTTCAGCATATCCTGGGTTTCCACCGGAAGCTTATGCAGCTTTTCAAGGATAAGCCCGACAACATCATTTTCCATTTGCAGGTTTTGTATAGGGCTTAGCTCCCAAGCCCAGCAGCCTTCCTTGGGATTAAAGTACAGGAGCTTTTCCTCATGGACGAATTTCAGCAGCTGGCAAAGGAAGAAAGGGTTTCCGCCGGATTTACGGTATAGCACCTTCGCTAAGGGACCACACTTTTTCCCGGAGCAGTGCAAGGCTTCAATGAGGAATTCCACCACCTGCGGATAGCCAAAACAGGATAACGTTATATACTGTACCGGGATTTCTCCTTTACCCATATTTTCCAGTACGTCAAGCAATGGATGTGTCTCATTTGTTTCATTGTCCCGGTAGGCACCGATGAATAAAAAGCCGGAAAGCTCGTTATCCCGGCTCAGGTATTGCAGGAGCTGCAGGGAAGCAGGGTCCGCCCACTGCAGGTCATCCAGAAACAACACCAGCGGATGCTCCTTCCGGGCAAATACTCTGACAAAGTCTCTGAACACCATAAGAAAACGGTTCTGGGCTTCCTGCGGCGGCAATGTCTCGACAGGAGGCTGAACCCCAACAAGCCATTCCATCTCGGGAATCACCTCAGTGATAACCGCTCCGTTTCGGCCCAGGGTGCGCAGGATTCTTTTCTTCCAGCGTTCGAGTACCTCCTGGCTTTCTGTTAATAGCAGCCTTGCCAGATCTCCAAAGGCTGCCGCGAAAGGGGCGTAAGGCTTGTTTTGCCGGAGCTGGTCAAATTTTCCGGTAATGAACCAGCCCTTCCCTGCGATAAAAGGCTTTAGGGTTTCCTGAACCAACACGGTTTTACCGATACCGCCGTATCCACTTACAAATATGATTCCGGGCTGGCCGATACACACGCTTTCAAAGGCGGCTTTAAGGCTTTCTGTCTCTCTTTCTCTCCCGCAGAGCCTTCGGGGCAATTGAATATGTATGGATACATCCAGTCTGCCGGGAGGGAATTGCTCAAGTCTTCCCGTTTGGCTCCACTGGCGCCTGTATTCCTTCAAATCCTGTAAAAGTCCGTAGGCGCTCTGGTATCGCTCATCCGGCATTTTAGAGAGCAATTTCAAGACCACTGCCAGAAGGGGCATAACAGAGGAATCCACTTCCTCCTGCATATCCGGCTCCTTGGTGATATGGGCATGCAGCCACTGGGCGGAGCTTCCGACCTGCCAGGGGAGCCGTCCGGTCAGCAGCTCATAGTACACAGCTCCCAGCGAATAAAAGTCGCTGCGGTAGTCTGCAAGCCGTTCCATCCGGCCTGTCTGCTCCGGGGGCATATATTGCAGGGTTCCAATCGGTGCGTCCGGAGGGGGAAGGGGGGCTTCTTTACGGGAAAAACGGATTGCCGCACCAAAGTCAATAATTTTTACTTTTCCCGTGCCAGGGTGAATCAGAATGTTTTCAGGCTTCAAATCCCGGTGAATTACACCTTGCTGGTGTATGTCACCCAGAATCTCCGCCAGTTGTATGGCAATATCCAGAAAGCTCTCCGGGCTTAATCTGCAGTTTTGCATATATTCACGCAGAGATATCGCTCCGATGTCTTCCATAATCAGGGCAAAAATCATTCTTTCATGCTCCAGCCTTACCGGTTTTACAATCCCCTCCACATCAAGGCTACGGGAAAGCTCGTACTCATACAGGAGGCGTGAAATTCCCGAAGGATTGGAGGCTTCTTCCTTCAGCGCTTTAATAACCACAGGGCTGCCGTCCTGTATTTGACTGCCCCTGCAGACTCTTATTCTATTATTTGCATGAATTTCTTCATCAATTGCATATCCTGATAGAGCAAGCATCTTATTTATTCACCACCCCTTTACAGTACAGTCCACCAATTGCATTTATATTTGCATAGTCACATTTGAGAGTCACTTTCACCACTGCTGATCCTCGTGCTTTTACAATATCTGCCGGTTACAATTCTTTCATCCTTCGGCTTCCCGGCATTTTGAGGAATCCCCATACCCTGCCGATCTGAAAAGCGCCGTCAATCCTGCCCTGCCCGCAGAGCAATTGTACTCTGCGCCGAGATATGCCCCATTTTTCTGCTGCTTTTTTAGCCGATATATATGACATTCCGTTCTCTCCTTGCTTAAACACAAATTCATTATATTAAAAGAATATACCAATAAGCGAACAAAATCAATGCATGAAATAGGAAAAAATTTCTTTTTCCCACCCGTTCGGGTGGTTTTTTCTATGGGATTTCATTATACAGTAAGAAGTGGTATTATAAATTTTGAAAAGAAAGGTGTGTCAATAAATGGAATATTTACTGGAAATGCTTAAGTGGATTCAATCAATGCGCAACCCCTTATTGGACAAAGTGTTTACATCGATTACCGTATTGGGTGAGGAATATTTTGCCATAGGCGTCTTATGCCTCATATTGTGGTGTGTGAATAAAAGATTCGGGTATGCAATAGGTTTTGCATACCTTACCTCCTGGATATTCAATTTTTCCTTGAAACAGATTTTTCAAGTTCCGCGGCCTTTCGTACTGGATAAAGAAATTATACCTATAAGGCCCGAAACAGCCACTGGCTTTTCATTCCCAAGCGGGCATACTCAGAGCATATCGTCCTTGAGTACAGCGGTTGCAGCAGTATTTCGAAAAAAATGGATATATGTCGCAGGAATATTACTGGTGATCCTTATGGCAGCATCCAGAATGTATCTGGGTGTTCATACTCTTTTGGATGTAGCAGTTGGAGCTGTTGCGGGTATTGTATGGGTATTTGCTGCCAATGCGGTTTTTAACTATGCAGAGCAAACAAATCGGAAGGCGCTGTTGCTGGTTATGCTTATTCCTATGGTGTTCGGAATGGTTTTCATACAAGACAACGACTATTACAAAATCGCCGGGACCTTCACCAGCTTTATCATTGGCTACCTCTTGGATTCCCGGTACATTCACTATGAAGCAAAGAGCCTTCCTTGGCAGCAGGTTATCAAGTTTATTCTGGGTATGGCAGTACTGATTGCGATTAAGGCTATTGTCAAGGAAGTCCTGGGAGTATCACTTGTGTCGGATTACATACGCTATATTCTCATTGGATTCTGGATAACCGTCATCGCTCCTTTGCTGTTTAACAAAATGTTTGGCAAAAAATCTATTTATGCTGCCAATAATATTGACGGCCAGATGTAGCCTTGTTATCTTCGCAAACGTATAATACAGTATTCATAAACAGATCAATATACTTATTTTCCGTTATTCCCCTGTGTTAGACTGTAAAACTTCAAGGCGGTATCAGTACGGGCTCTTTCTTCCTTGGTGTAATGCTTTGCCATGATAAATCTCTCCTTGGGTAGATATTTGCTTCTTATCAAAACTTATCTTGACAAAAAGCACGTCTGGTACTATTCTATATATAGAATAGTACCAGACGGACATATTATCAACGGAGGAATAAAAATGAGCGATTGGAAAGCTACGAGACTGCAAAAAGGTATCTACTGGATTAACCGATTTATGCGTTTCAACGACGGCATAGAGGTTAACCCGCAAGTCCCACCGTATGCCCATTATGAAACATGTTTGGGGGCACATACCTGCCATATGGGTGTAGTCAAAGCGCTCAAAGCATTAAGCGCCATACCGATAGAAAGAAGAACGAAGGAAATAAACGACACGGTACAAAAAGCAACACGTGTCAGGAGGAATGTGTATTGACTCAGATTGAAATTGTTCTGCTTGCTTTGTTGTATGAAGAAGATCGCTATGGATATGAGATAGAGTCGGTCATTGAAGAACGTAAAATGAGAAATTGGACTAAGATCGGCTTTTCTTCGATTTATAACTCATTAAAAAATCTTGAGAAAAAGGGGTTGATCGGTTCGAGATATGAAGAGGAATATGGTTCTCCTGCTCGTAAAGTTTATTTTGTTAATGACACTGTAAAGGAGTCTGTACGCGAAACAATAAAAAAAATACTTAATTCTCCTGAGCGGGTATACAGCGAATTTTCCATAGGATTGGCTTTTTCGCATTTCCTGACGAAGGAAGAAGTATATGAGTGTCTCATAAAATATCGGGAAAGCCTAGAAAAAAGGCGGAAGACTATTCTTCAAAGCTATTCGGAACAGCCGGTAGTACAAAATATTATTCACATAAAAGCACTATTTATCTATCCTCTAAAGTTAATTGAGGCTGAGGTTGAATGGATAAACGATTTATTAAACGAAATAAAGGAGGAAAAACATGATTATTGAAAATTTTGCCCCTTTTTATGGTAAACACTGCGAAACGACGGCGGTCGGCAATCTGCTGCAACATTGCGGATTAACGCTTTCAGAACCGATGCTTTTTGGAATCGGAGAGGGCCTTAGCTTTATTTATTGGGATAGCAAGCAAATGGGATTCCCATTTTTAGGCGGGCGTTGCAAGCAGGATGTTTTAACTGAAAACATTGCAAAAAGGCTGAACGTGAAATTGGAGGTAAAGGAAACCTCATCAAAAGCAAAAGCGTGGGAATTTGTAAAATCGAATATTGACAAAGGCATTCCGGTAGGACTAAAACTGGACATGTACTATTTAGAATATTATGAAGGTAAGATACATTTTGCCGGTCACTATGTAACTATGTACGGATATGATGAAGCGTTGGGTTACTTAGTTGATGGAAAAGAGCAGGTAAAGTCAAGTTTGTCAAGCATTGCGGAAGCGAGGAACTACAAAGGTCCCATGTCTTCGCCAAACCGGGCATTTACCATAACTGCTACCGACAAGCTGCCCGACATGAAGAAAACTGTTGCATGTGCCATCAATCAAAATGCTGAACAGTATTTAAATCCGCCGATCCAGAACATATCCTTCAAGGGAATCAGAAAAACTGCAAATGCTATTATAAAGTGGCTTGATAAACCGGGTATGGATCCACAACAGATTATCCAAGCAGGCCGCCTAATGGACGAAGGCGGAACGGGAGGGGCTTTGTTCAGGAATATGTACAGGGATTTCCTTAAAGAATGTGACGAGCTTTATCCCGAGATAGGACTCCATAAAGCATATTTGAAATTCGAGAAAATTGCTCCGATGTGGGCTGAGGTATCAAAGCTCATTTGCAGCGCGGGGGAAAATTCCAACGAGCAACAGCTTAAAGAAGCCTCTCCAATATTATTGGATATTGCGTCTTTAGAAGAAGAAGCTATGAAGTTGCTTTTTGAAAATACTTCTGGCTTTATAGAGCATAAGTTTTAAAAGATTGGATCTATGTTTTTGGAATCACAGTGGCAAAACAATCATGCCGATTACCCATGATTTTTAACATAATATCCTATAATTCTTTAAAAACGTCTGGCATCTATATTCACCATTAACAACATCCGTATTCATTATTTTTATGAACATTTCAGGTTTTTCCCACAACGGGCTATGTGCAGAATTATTAAAGCTATAGAAGCCCTTATGTCAGAGAATCAATAAGCTTCAGCGGTAAAATAAATCAGATCAAATCACCCCGTTTCCAAAGACAAATAAAATCATTCAAACAAATCTTCTATCTTGCACCCCAGCGCTTGCGCCAGGCTCTGCAGCGAAGACGCCTGTGCTTTATTAATATCATTTTGCTTCTGCTCATAAAGTTGAATCATACGCAAGGCAACACCCGAGGTTTCAGCAAGCTCCTTCTGCGAAAGTCCCCGAGCCTTCCGCAGCCGACTTAAATTGGTTTCACTTTTCCTTTTGCTCTCAATCAAAACTTCATCCGCTACGGAAACAAACTTATTTATATCGGCCTCGTGAAGGGTAGAGTACATATTTAACAGTTCGGCAAAAGGCAAAGTTTTATGGATTTCTTCAAAGCTGTATCCCGAATACCATTGATAATATGCCAGCGCCCAAGCAGCCCAATAGACCGGTGAACGCTCAAAGTGCGGCGCAGGAATAACATCCACAGACTGACCGCTTGTAATCAAAATGACTTCGCGGGCAAGTTCAACCCCGCTTTTCCCTGCAATATATTTTGGATTACCTCTGCCGAATTCATACACAAGCCCGGACTGCAAGAACAACATGAAAAATTCATCCGGTTCGTAGTTCAGATCGGAAACTGCATAGACCATCATCGCCGCAAGCGTTTTCTGCGCTTTATTCAGGTAGGATTCTTTGTAAGCGCGGGTCATCGTTTTTCATCTCCTCTCTAAGGATATCCAGAACAAACAGGTCCCCTTTCAGCGTCTTAATGTCTTTTATCTTACTGGAATATGCCTGACGGGCAATGTTATCCCTGCTCATCCGCTTGATATGATATTCCTGATAACTTGCCGCCTCGTATCCTTCAAAACTAATTTGTTCAAATGCTTTGGGAGAAATCAATACCACTTGCTCTCCAAGAGCCCCAAGACGCATAGCCTCATCCAAATCACGCAAGGAGAGTGCGCCGCTGACAAAATCATCCGCAAAGGAGAAATAGGAATCATCGGCCCGATATCCTATAATAAAATCTTTCCTTGCCATATCGGGCATGAATGTTTGGATGATATACTCGCGTGCTTGTAGTGCCAGTGCCGTGGATAGATCGAATGTACGATTTTTCAGCAACAGCGCCAACCAATTCAGAATGTGATAGCTGCCATCAGAAAGTTTCAGCAATTCAAGCCCCCCGGTATTTAAAGTGTACTTATTAGCGAAACCGTCCTTTTGTGTGGGGCAGGCCCATTCCTTGGCCAAATCCAAGCTTTTGGTGCAATAAAAGCCCTGCCCGTAGTCGTTATAGGGCTTACCCTTACCGAGTTCAGGTTGCTTTACGATTTGAGGTGAGCCATGATATATGATCATTGTGAATTCCTCCTCACAGAGAGTATCGTCATAACGATATTTTCTTATACAATTTAAGTATATTGTCAGGACGATACTTTGTCAATTGAAATCATAGTTTACCCCTATTAAGCCTGAAAAAGCCGCCTCGAAGGACGGCCTATTTATTAATCACATTATTTTATATAATTTGGTGTTAAAAATCACATTTTTATATTCACTCATTCTAACACATTCTATCTAATAAAATAACAAACTGCTTTTGCCATGCCTGATCCTCCCAATCGTTATATTATCGTTACAATCGTAATTAAACAACGATTCCACAACGATTGCAAGATAACCCTTAGAAACACCAAGGTTTCAGGGCCAATTTCGGTCGGTAAAATTTAGACTAAAATATTGCTGATTAGTTTCAATCGTTATTAAAAACGATTCTAACACATTCTAACCATTCTCGTCAGACGATGTGTTAGAATCAGTGTTTAGCTTTCTCATTTGTCGCAAAGATTATAGAATCAGCTTGGGATTGTATTTTGCAGTACTCCTAAGTACTATAATGCACCCATTTTTTTGCGCCCGGAGTTGAAATACCGTCAAGGCCAGAATGATGAAGAACAATACATAAGATACAGCACTTGCATACCCCATCGCATATAAATGAAAAATCAGCACAACTGCATGTAAAATCAGCATGTAAATGAACAAACCCAAAAAGTCGCCGCTAAGGCTCCTTCCTGGGTTGAAATTGCTTGAGGATAACTATAATGGCAAAATGATCTCCCTTTTTTTAGCAGCCGACTTATATATTCCAAGAATGATCTCAACGGATTTCCTTGCTTCCATCCCGTCTATCTCATGGTCCTTGCCCAGCCTGAAGGCGTCCACAGCCTGCTGTAGCTGCTTCTTATGATAGAAATGGTCAAATGCCATGGGATCGGAGGATCTCCTGTCGTCCGCCTGTTTGTGCATATACTGCTCCGCCATCAAGTCGAGGTCATCCTTGTCCTTAAAAGCCCAGGTGGTAATGATGCCATCGTCAACGCTCACGCTGCCCCGCTCGCCTGTAATCTGGATCTGCGCCGTAAAACCGGGGTAGATTGATGTGCCTGCCATAACAACCCCCAGGGCTCCATTTCTGAACTTCAACGCCGCCGCGGCGGTGTCCTCCGTCTGTATGCTTTTATGCAGCAGCGTCGCCGTATAGGCATATATACTTTCCACACTGCCCGCAAGCCATTGGAGGAGGTCTATATAATGTATGCTTTGGTTCATCAGGGCGCCGCCCCCGTCAAGAGCCCAGGTACCCCTCCATGCAGACTTCAGGTAATAATCCGGCTCACGGTACCACCTTACAAACGCATTGGCGTTGATGAGCCTTCCGAGTCTTCCTGCCTCTATAGCTTTTTTTAAAAATTCATAGCCTTCCTTATACCTGACGTTGAATATGCAGGCCAGCCTTACCCCGTTTTCCCTGCACGCCTCAATGATATGGTCAATTTTCTGGAGGGTCACCTCCAGCGGCTTTTCAATAACAATATTCTTCCCGGCCCCTGCGGCTTTTACCGCAACTTCTTCGTGCAGCCCGCTGGGCGTGCATATACTCACCAACTGAATATCATTCCGCGCCAGTAAACCGTCAGGATTGCTGTAATACTCCACACCCAATTCCTGTCCGGTTTTTCTTGCATTGTCCGCATTTACATCTGACACCGCCTTGATTTCCACACCCTCAATTTCATTATTATTGCTGTATAATGTATGGTATAAATAGTTTTCAGACAGGAGGATTGCGGAATGAAGTTCCTCTCATCCATCCCGGATATTGCCGCATTTGTTACTAATGATTCATGTATTGCAATACAATATTATTACGAAAAGGATGATTTAAAAATGTATATCACAATGACCAGGATGTAAAATATGAACATCATTGCAATCGACGCCCTATTTCATTATTCTATAAACCACATATCCTGCATCAGCAGCGACGCTTTCTTTTGATGATTCCGGGATTATATCCAGAAAAAACAGGTATTTACTGTTTTGTGCCATGAAAAAATGCCTGCCTGAGTCAGCGTAAGGTATCTTCAAATCGTTGAGCTGCCACTTCTCAAGCTCCTCCATGGTCTCCGGCCATGGGAATTCGCTGTTGATAAGTATTCTGCCGGCAAGCCTCTGTGAACTGAGGTTTGTAAAATTGGCAGTATTCTCCGGTACCAGCCTGATCTGTTCATCAGCAGAGTAATACAGAACATTGCCGTCAAACTCCATAAAACCTGCCGCAGCAGAAAATATGCATGATTTCCTGGGAATGCCTTCTTCAATATCGAAAAGGCACAATCTTCCCGATGACACACAAATAAGGGCAGAGCTTTCGCTTGTCATACTGAAATCATTGATATCGGGAGCCTGGCTGGAGGAAGAGGAAAAAAGCTGATATGCCTCAAGCTTTCTTAGCTCTTCGGTATCAATGTCCAATATAGCAAGTTTTGCATTCCCACTTGCTGTTTCACGTATTTTCATTACAATCCGGCGATTTTTTGTAACTACTATTTTTTCGACGTTAACTCCTGGGAGACCTGCATTATAGGATGAAAGAAATCCCCCTCCGGAAGAAAAAAGCAGGATTTTTCCAGTTTTCATATCAAAAGCATATATATTGGAATCTTTAACTGTAAATGCAGTACACTGTATCAAGGCTGCATCGCTTATTTCCCGGATAAGGGAAGCATTCTCCACGTCATACATCTCAATAACCGTGCCGGAGCTCCGAAGCAGATAGAGACACTTGTTGTCTGCAAAGATGGAAAGAGGAGCATCATCGTTGCCAAGCATGGTATAAATCATATCTGACGAAGTCTTTACCAGTGAATTTGTATTGCTTGCATTATTAAAATTACTGAAGCTGTTACTGTTATTCAGTTCTACGGTGCTGTTCCCGGAACTGCCTGAAGATACAGGCGGGATCAGGGTGTCACCGGATTGCGGCGCCCTGGAGGTACAGCCTGTGCTCAAAAGCATCAAAAGCAAAGCCGTCAGAATAGTGCCCATAAACTTCATTCCGCAATCCTCCTGTCTGAAAACTATTTATACCATACATTATACAGCAATAATAATGAAGGCACAAAAACATTACATTTACGCTGTAGTATTATTTATCAGTTCAACTCAAAGACCACGTTGATTCTGGCGGTTATCTTGATTTGCCCGATTGCTACGGTTTCACCGGTCTGCCCCTGATTTCCCATACCTCCGGAATTATCCTGGACGCTTTGATAGTTGGACAGAACATTTGATGCTGCATTCGGCTGGTTATATCCATACCAGGAG
>Ga0366771_1117_pt1 | contig 10727 bp, 6 predicted proteins | sample BONcelN113001C10_FD_207080 | JGI IMG/M metagenome (GOLD analysis project Ga0366771, IMG submission 207080) | Enriched cells from coal bed in the Powder River Basin, Montana, United States - BONCAT cells N11 rep2 HSBNCT.N11.300.1.C10 ...
TGTAATATGGTTGAAGTGTCCTATCTTTGCTCCGTCATCAATGATGAGCTCCGGAACCTTCGACGAAACCTGCAGAGTTAGAAGCCAGGATAGATGAGCTATATATATGTTTTTACCGATAGTTATATTTTCCGGATAGGTAAATTTCAAAGGTTTTACGATCACGCTGTTTTTCCCCATTTTCTTAAAAAGGGGTTTATAAAAAACAGTGCATATGAATGCATGGTACCTTGGTAAAATAGCAGAGTTGATTTTTTTGTAAAGCAAAAAAACCAGATTTCTTTTTTGTCCGCTTTTTTCAGTGCCATCCATGCTCATATATTACTGTCCTCTCTTTAAATACTGTACTGGTAAGCTTTAACAGCCCAACAGACTTTATTCTTATTTCTACAGATTTATTAATTATAAACCTTGAACCCGTCCAGATTCATAAACATTCCGGATTTTTTCACAAGCCTGATGGTATGCCAGCTATCCGGAACCAATCCTGTCTTTGTGAAAACCGCTTGCTGTGAAACCCTTGCTGGATTATAGCAACTGACTGTCTGCTGGAATACGCCGTCTATGTATACATCCACGTCACCGAAGCAGGCGTCCTTTTCTGCAATATAACTGATATGTGTACCATAAAACGGATACTCTGCATAAGCCTCATTGTCTGTCGTGGCATGCACATCGTCGCAGTAGTTGCCTACGTTCCTGTTATTGCTGTAGAACCAGCCGCTTCCGTTATAAGTGATGCCGGCAGCCGTGTCGTTCATATCAACGGGCCGGGTGATTTCGAATCCATCTATGTTCATATATTGACCGCTCTTCTTGACAAGCTTTATTGTATGGCTGCCTTCTGCAAGGCCGGATATACCGAACACCTCCTGTCTGCATGACCGGGTGGGGCTGTAGCAGCTTACGGTCTGCCGGAATACATCATCTATGTATACGTCCACATTGCCAAAGCAGGCGTCCTTTTCGGCAATATACTTAACATTTGTACCATAGAAAGTGAATTGTGCATATTCGGTATCGGTCACAGAAGTATGAACATCATCCTGATAATCACCTACTCCCCGAAGCCTCTGATGGCTCCAACCACCGTAATATGATACATCCTCGGATGTATCATTGTAAAAGGCCTGTACAGTATCTGAAACAGCTGCATCCACTTCAAACGCGTCAAGGTTCATATACATCCCGTTCTTCTTAAAAAGCCTTATGGTATGAATGCCTGCCGGCAGACCTGTAATGCTGTATGCAGTTTGCCTTGCCATGTAACTTGGACTATAGCAGCTTACCGTCTGTTGGAACAATCCATCGACATATACATCAACGTCGCCAAAACATGTATCCTTTTCAGCAATGTATTTAATCCCTGTACCATTGAATATACAATGCACCCAATCATTATCAGTACCGGTAGCCAGCACATCATCCATATAATCGCCTACGCCCCTGTTGCTGTCCAGCCACCAGTTCATCGCATATTCAATACTTGAATCCGTGTTGTTTACAACGGATGGGCCCTGATGCTCATAGGCGCCGATATCGGGACTGCCGTAATAAAGCGGATTACCCCAGTAATCGCTTCCTCCGTTGTTAACTATCACTTTACCTTTATTGATGCAGGGTGATAAGGACTGAAGCGTGTATCCGTTTACAGTACCAGGACCGTTTCCTCCCGTCCCCGGATTGACGAACAGAGGATTTCCTATGATATTATTATCACCCGACGGTCCAGTATGTCCATAGAAGCAGTTATTATCATAGTCTATGTATCCGGCAGGATATACGGACAAATTGTTCGCTACAACGATATTATTATAGAAGCCACCCCAGGCGTTATCCGTATTCATTACATTCATCCTGTTGTTTGGGCAATAGAATACGTTATTATAGACAATTGACACTCCCCTATCCAATTGAAGCTTGCATCCATCTATTCCGGCACCATCGTTCTGGCTTATATTGTACCGGATGATGTCTTCCGTCAAATATGTACTATATAAGGACCGCAAATTGCACGGGCCTATTTTGAAACCACCCTCATTATCATGGGAGTAGTTATACTGGTATATATTATATCCCGTGATGCCCCAATCTGTGTCCCATGCCACGCCATCACCCTGCCACAGTTCGGTGGCATAGCATTCATTGTACTGGAATATCGGATTATGGCACATAATTCCCCATATGCCGGCAACGTATGCAGTGGAATCATCGCCGCATGTACCTGTGTGTGCGACTGTATTATACTCCACCAGAGGGCTGTTGCACATTCCTACCAGTATACCGTCGCCGCCTGTCCCATTGATGGTATTCTCTCTGATTCTAACATTGGTTGACCATGAATCCCAATTATTAAAGTATGGACAGCTTTCGTTCAAAACATCGGGAATGAACATGATCCCTGGCGTTTTTACATTTACTATATTACATTTTTCTATTACAAGATTGTCAAACCGCGCTAACGGTGCTGCAGTTTTGTGTTCGATGTGAATTGCTGCATTGTAAAAAAACGACAGCGTATCATGGGTTCGAATATAACTGCCGTGAATTTCTGTAATATCTAATTGGTAGAGTTTAATACCTTGAATTACTTTACCGTTACCATTCGCTACCAATCTTATGCCGCTTCTCAATTCGATCGTGCTTGGATCCGGATCGGTATTTTTGATCATAAGATTTTGTATAGTCCAGTAGCTCTTGTTTTCCAATCGAATTGTTTCACTGTCATTGAGTTGATTCTCATCCTGATCGTTTCCATCCAGGATGGGCTTCGCTCCAACTCCATATGCATCAATGGTGATGGACACAGAGCTGTTACCCTCTCCTTGAGGCTGCAAGGTTCCATACCATGTACATCCTCTTTTGAAAAGGATACAGTCCCCCGGCTGGAACGGTATACTGTTTACCTTGTCCAGTGTCCTCCATGCCGCTCCCTCGCTAGTCCCGGTATTGTTATTATTTCCTCCTACAGAATCAACATAATATGTATTGCCAATTGCAGATACAGGAGCTGGATTCAGCACAAAGACCAACGATGTGATAAAGACAACCGTGAGGATAAAACCCAGTACCCTTTTAAAACCTGTTTTCATACATAAAACCTCCTTCTCTTTGTTCAAACAATGCTACTAATATTCCTATAAATCCTTGCAATACAAAGCCAATCAGCCTTTTACTCCCGACCCTGCCGCCATACCTTCCTGCAGCTGCCTTTGGAATATGCCATATACGATTATCATAGGAAGCATCCCGATTATCAAGCCGGCAAACAGGGCGCCGAAATCGGTCCGGTATTGCATGGTCCCTGAAAGCATGGAAATACCGACAGGTACGGTATACTTATCCGGATTGGTTATAAAGGTCAGTGCGATTAAATACTCATTCCAGAAATTCAGCAAATTCAATATACCGGCTATAATCAGGCCCGGCTTGGCCAACGGGAGCATTATTCTGAAAAATATGGCATAATATGAGCATCCGTCCATAAAAGCGGCTTCAGAAAAGGCATTGGGAATCCTTTTCATAAACCCGCAAATGAGAAAAATAGAAAAGGGAATGTTGGTGAAGACATAGATGATGACAAGTCCCCCAAGCTTTTCCGTCAGGCGCAGGGATTGGGAAAAAAAGAAAAGCGGAATCAAGGTCACCAGCGTCGGAACCATTGTACCGGAGAGGAAAAACAGCAATATGATCCTGCTGCCGAAGAACTTGAATTTAGACAGCACGTACGCCGCCATGGAAGAAACCAGCAGATTCAAAACCAGAGCTGCCACAACGACAAATAAACTGTTCAAAAAATATTTCCCAAAGCTTGATGTAATAAAAGCATTGTAGTAGTTCTCAAAATGGAATATCTCAGGAAGCGCCCATGGGCTTTTATAGAAAGCCTTATTGTCCTTCAGGGAAGAATAGAGCGTCCAAAACAAAGGATATAGGACCGTCAAAGTCCATAATAGCAAAAACGCCCTTACTATACCCGCCGTAATTATGCCTGTTATTCTTTTATTCTTAGAATCCCCATTAAAGCTTCTATTGTGTAAATCCATTTTCATTTCATTCACCTGTTCCAATTGTTTTCCTCCAGTCTTACACATCAATTTCCTTGTTCATGAGCTTATTGGTGATACCTGTAATAATCAGGACAACCAGGAACAGTACTACTCCCAATGCTGTCGCATAGCCGGCCCGGTACTGATTGAAATTGAGCTCGTAAATATAGGAGCCTACCACCTGGGAAGCGTTGTCAGGCCCGCCCTGGGTCATTGCTATTACAAATACCGAGGTTGTTCCGAAGGTGGAGATGATGATAGTTATAACAGAAAATTTTATCTGTTCCCAGATCATCGGTATAATAATTCTGATAAGCTGCTGCCATTCATTAGCTCCATCAATAATTGTGGACTCAAATAATTCTTCAGGTATGCCTTTAATTGCAGCTATAAATATAATCATGAACAACCCTACGCCTGCCCAGCAAGTGACAGGTATCAAAGCTCCAAGCACTGTTTCCGGCTCTCCCAACCAAGCGTGCCAGAAGCGCTGCAGCCCTATGGCCTCCAAGCCGGTATTCAGAATTCCTATTGTCGGATGATATACAAATGACCATATATTTGTGATAATGATCACGGAAAGGATGTTTGGAAAGAAGAATATTACACGGTAAAAGGATTGCTCCCGGCTATTCAATTTCAATCTCGTCAAAGCCAATGCAAAAAATAACGCCGTCAATATAATTAATATGACCTTCCAAAATATAACTAAGAATTCATTTTTGAATGCTTTAAGTACATAAGGGTCGCCAATCAGGTCTGTATAGTTCCTTAACCCGATAAATTTCATGGCTGAGGTTACACCCGACCAGTTGTAAAGGCTTGTGTACATGCCCTTAAGCATTGGATAAACCGCAAATAGGCAAAACCCAGCCAATGCAGGAAACAAAAAGATAATTATGAAAATGTTCCTTGATATGTTTTTCCTTAATCTGAACGTCATATGGTACCGCCTTTTGGTATGCCAACCGGCATGCACCGCATACCGGCCGGCAACGTTTCTTTATGTGAGCTTTATATTACTTGGACGCCAATACCCTTGCCGCTTCTTTTTCCAAATTGGCGCAATACTCATCAGCAGTCATTTTGCCCAAAACAATGGAGTTGAGCTGGTTGAACATCATGGTCTGAACCTCTGTCAAATAAATGGCCTGCGGAGTAACTACCTGCACCTCCGGATCTGCGAGCACATCCATGCAGCTCCTGACCATCTGGCTGGAAATATTCACGCCTGTAGTGTCCACCTTGTAACAGGTCGGAGCTCCGCAGACTTCTATGAATCTCTTGACGGAAGAATCTTTATAAATGTGGGTCAGGAAAGCCTTGGCTGCCTCGGGATTTTTAGTGTTGGCAGATATTGCCATACTGACCGCACTTCCAACAAGACTTACCTTTTCACCAGCAGCTCTCAAGGGCGCTGCTGTATATTGCATTACAAAATCAGAGGGTATGTCGTTCTTCATTTCATTTTCAACCCACAAGCCATTGGGAATAAAAGCCGCTTTACGGTTCAGCCATTCCATTTGCGACTGTGTATGGTTCAAAGCAGTCGTTCCCTTAAGAAAATACCCTTTTTGCGCCATAGCTTCAATTCTTTTGATTATATTTTTAAAGGCATCGCTGTTATATACACCCGGTTTGCCGGTCATTGTATCCTCCAGCAGTTGTTTTCCGCCTGCAGCCACGATTTGCGGCTCCACAAAACCGAAATAAAGATATCCCGGATACATTCCGGCATAATCCATTAATGCAATCCCTTTTGCTTTCAACGCCTCGCCGGCTGCTAAAAAATCATCTGTGTTTTGCGGAACCGCAATGCTGTTGTCCGTCATCAGCTTGCTGTCATAGAACAAGGACCATGCATTGAAAATATAGGGGGCAAAAAACTCACCGCCGTTGATCTGTGTAATCATGCCGGGCAAAATATGCTCCCGGATTGATTTGCCGTCGCCGGCTTGTGTACTGTCAAAATAGTCCTTCAGATCCATTAATTTTCCATCTATGGCATGCTGGTTTGTTACACTATCCGCTCCATCACAATATACAAAGTCAGGCGCATCATCACTGACCCATCTTGTTTTCATTTGTGTATTGACTTTCGGCCCCATGCTGACAATGACATTTAATTTGGGATTCTGCTTTTTGAAGGCGTCAATCATTTCATTCCACCAGGCATCTCCATAACCGCCGACAAATATCTGAAGCTCTACATTGCCTGTTAATTCTTTCACCTCAGGAGCAGTCGTCCCGGTGCTTTCACTACTTTGCCTGCTTGTTTCCGATGAGCCCGTCGATTCGGGATTTTTTGACTGGGATCCGCACCCTGTACTAAGTAAAGCAAAAAGCATTATCATAATAACTGATACGGATAAAACCTTTATGGCATTGATTTTTTTCATTAATTTTCCCCTTTCAATCTTGTAATTATCAGAGGCCTCTAAGAATTAGTATAAACTCAATTTGTTCAATAGCCATAGTGGTTTTTTTTATTAATTAAGTTTGTTTTTTTTAGCTCTTATTCCATATTAAGCAGCTCAAAATCAATTTTCGTAAGGATTGATTCTGTTAACTTCCTTTTGAATTTGACTGCAAGCTTCCAACGAATTGATTTTCCCATTAAGAACATCAGTCATCCCTTTTCCAATTATTTGTTCGATTTGTTGTTTTATTGCAGGCACAGGAAAAAATATGACGTTGGGATCCGCCACCCATTTTTGTACGCTGCTGATTGTATCACTTATATGAAAGTCGCTCAAATCCATTTGATAGGCTGTAGGTATTCCTACAGTTCTGGTAAATTCCTTTAAAATATCCTCTCTATAAAGAAAAGCCAGCCATGCTTTTGCATTTTCCGGGTTTTTTCCCATACTGGAGAGACAGACATTCGTCGAGTAGGAACAAAAAATATATTTCTGGCTCTTATCCTGTATTACAGAGGGAATAAACGATAGTTCAAATCCATCGGGAATCTCTTTCTCCATTTCTCTTTCAAGCCACAATCCGTTTGGGATAAAAGCAGCTTTTCCATCAAGCCATGCAAGCTGTGCTCCGATATGATCCAAATATACGGAATTTTGAAGAATGCCATTGTCGGTTTTTGATAATATTTCCAATTTTGACATCGCTCTTATAAAAGTACTGCTCACAAAAACATCCTGCTTGAACAGATTTATATCGTTAAAAATCTGTTCTCCTCCCTCAAGCGCAAGCTCCTGCCTGAGGAATCCCCCTATGAGGTAGCTGGGCCACATACCCGGATGTACCATTAATGCTGCATTTAACTTTTTCAGCTCAGAGGATACCTCCAGAAACTCATCAAAATTTGATGGAACAGCAATATGATTGTCACGGAAGAATTTTGCATTGTACCACATTCCCAAAGCAGTAAATATGTATGGGGCAGAATATATTTTTCCGTTTTCTTCCTTCAGAAAGCCTTTATAAATATTATCTTTAATCAGACCGACACCATCTACTGTTTTTGCTGTATCAAACCACTCCTTCAAATCCATGATCTTTCCCTCTGAAACGTATTGGGTGTAATCAAATCCGGGACCGTCATAATAGACAAAATCAGGCGGATTGTTACTCATCCATCTTGCCCGCAGCAGAGTATTGACATTTGCGCCCATATGCGCAATGACATTAACTTCGGGATTCTCCTTTTTAAAAATATCAATCGCTTTTTTCCAAAACTCATCGCCATATCCTCCGACAAAAATCTGAAGCTCAAGATCACCAGCCAGTTGCCTTGAACCCGCAGTTTTGTTTTGAATATCATTATTAGAATTTTTTGGACCATTGTTCATCGAATCATTGCAGCCGGATAATAACAAAAGCAATATTACAAAATTCAAAGCAACAATTACGGGTTTCCTGATACTTTTCAAATATAACACCACCTTGCATTCACATCATATGTCAGTTGTTTTTTATCGTCAACCTGAATTCCGACGGCAGCATGCCCACATGCTTTTTAAATATCTGCCCGAAGTACTTCGCGTCATTATAGCAAACCATTACACTAATGTCCTGAATCTTAAAATTCGGATCCTTTAAAAGCTTCTTGGCTTTTTCCATTCTATTTTTTACCAGGAAGTCAACATAATTCTCTCCTGTCTCATTTTTAAAAAGCTGACTTATGTAGGATGGGTTAAGATAGAATTTTGCCGCAATGACATCCAGGGTTATCTCTTCGCAAAGATGCTCCATGATATAACGCTTGATATCATGAATCAAGGTCTTGCTTGCTCCTGACTTGTGATCCAGTATTTTATCAATGATATCTGTCATCTGCTCCTTAATTTCCATCTCATTTTTGCAATTGGCATAATAGCCATTAAAGGCAGCATTTGTATGTACTATTGCATTTAAATCAGTACCTTCGGTTTCAAGACAGTTATCAACTGTCGCCATTATCCTCTCACAGGTTTTTAACACCAGTGCCAATGGCATTTTGTACTTTTTAAACTCCTCAAAAAGACCATCTATTGCTTCATATATCCCATAACTGTCTCCTTTTTGCAGCCCGGCAATAATGAGTGCTTCATGGGCAAAAGGATAACTATGCCTTTCCGACTCAATTTGCTGCCTGATCTTTACAAGTGACTCAATCAAAAGGTCTGCATTGACAGGCTTCAGCAAATAATCACATATCCCGTTGCGTATACTCTGCTGGAGGAGGGGGAAATCATCAAACCCGGTTAATATGATTACCTTTATACCTGGCAAACGCTCTTTAAGTATGGCAGAGAGCTCCATTCCATCCATAAACGGCATTTTTACATCAGTTATTACTACATCAGTGTTTTCAGCAGAAATCATATCCAATGCTTGATTCCCATTTTCGGCTTCAGCCGTTATCTTAAAACCATACTGCTCCCATGGAATCAATTTTCTAAGGCCTCTTTTCACCAGAGGCTCATCATCGACAAGAAATACCGAATACATTGTTCACCACCCACTCCTCATTGCTAAATGCAGGGATAGCCAGCTTTACCCGGGTCCACTGGCCCTGACTGCTATCGATAGCTATACCGTAACTATTGCCGAAATACAATCTGACCCGGTCGTTCACATTCTTCAATCCTATGCTTTTCATATCCTCCATATCCACATTTTCAAGATATTCCCGCAGCTCACACAGCTTTTGTGCATCCATACCTATTCCATCATCCCAAATATTGAACACAACATTATTTTCCTCTATATGGACAGAAAGCTTAACAACACCTTTTCCCGGTTTCTTTATAATTCCATGGTAAATGGCATTTTCAAGGATAGGCTGAAGTATGAATTTTAATGCCTTGTATTGATAAATATCATTGTCCATATCAACAACAAAATCGAATTTATCTTCATACCTGATTTTAAGCAGCCGGATAAAATTCACAGCATGCTGTATTTCATCCTTGATATCCACCAAATCCTTTCTATGCTTAATACTATATCGAAAAAGATCCGCCAAGGCTTCCGTCGCAGCTGCAATCTCTTTTTTCTCCTCGATTACAGCCATCATCCGAATGGATTCAAGCGTATTGTATAAAAAATGAGGGTTGATCTGACTATTTAATGCATCCATTTCCGCTTCACGCTTTCTTACTTCAATTTTTTTTATGGAAGCCAGCAGTATATTAATCCTTTCAATCAATTGGTTAAAGCTGTGCGAGAGGGCACCAACCTCATTGTAGTTGTGAATTGAGACTCTGATGTCGGTATTTCCGTTTTCAACTTTCTTCATTGCATTTTGAAGATCTCGCATCGGCTTGGTCACGCTTCTGGAAATTAGAACCGAAGATACTGACACCAGAATAACAAAAATCACTGCCAGTAAAAAGAAGGTGAATTTTATACCCTGTACTCTGTTTATAATATCAGCATAAGGCAATACTCCTATGACCGTCCAGCCTGTAAAGCTCGATGTGCCGCTGACCAGCATATTTTTACCTGTGCCCGTATCCCTGATTTTACTGGGCTCCTTTTTTTCCAACACGCTGGCAATAATGCTTTTCAATCTTTCCTCGCTTTGGTTCACTCCTGAATTAAAAAACAATTCGCCACGTATGTTTATAATTAGAATAAAGCCTGTCTTGCCAATTTTCACATCGTTCAATATCCTCTTGAAAACATCGGTATTGCAATCTATCAAAATATAGCCAATGTAAGTGCCGATATCGAAGCTAAAAATTTTTCTGCCGACTGAAAACACCTCTGTTTTCGGAGCGAACAGATATTCTGTAATATGAACCGGAGTTATGACTTTTTCTCCCTTTGAAACAAGCAATTCTTCATATCTGTCGTCCTTTAAAAAATCATACTGCGGCTTGACAATCCCAAAACGGCTCTTTGTCAACATATCACCATTCAATGCTATAAGGGAGGTAAAGTCTATATTTTGTTTTGCATTTACGAAGTTTTGCATGGTATTGTCAATTTTTCCGGTATCCGGCATCAGAGCTTGTTTGTTTTTTATTCTGATTCCGCCGGTTGAAAGCCTGTAATCATAAAAGTATTCCTTAATACCACTTACATAGGCCAGGTAGCTCTCCATGTTGGTATCGGAATAGGGAACAAGAGAAATGGTATCAACCTGATTGATATACTCATCAAGAACCTTATTGACCTGGTTCACTGTCTGATAAGACATTCTATACATTTCAGCTTCAATTTCGGTCAAAT
>Ga0366771_1118_pt1 | contig 10578 bp, 10 predicted proteins | sample BONcelN113001C10_FD_207080 | JGI IMG/M metagenome (GOLD analysis project Ga0366771, IMG submission 207080) | Enriched cells from coal bed in the Powder River Basin, Montana, United States - BONCAT cells N11 rep2 HSBNCT.N11.300.1.C10 ...
CGGTGACCAACCTGAGGGAAAAGATATACCTTGAAACCTGTGCCAGTCTGCAGCTGGCTTATATGTTTGATGAGGAAAGAATAGACAGCATTCAGCGTGCTGTCGGCTCCGGACGTAAGGAGGTCTCCTTTGAATTTCATATAGATGTAGGGAGAAAAGGACAGACAAAGGCACTTATCAATGAAATGGTGGGAATGGTCAAGGGCTTGAATTTCATTCCTAGAATCAAGCCAGACAGTTACTGTGCCAGCTCTTTCGCAGACAAATTCACAAAAGCCATGTAAAAATATCAGCTGTGATAATTGATTTTATAAATTCTCGTAGAACAAATGCATTGACATTTTATCAACTATATCGTATTATCTAAATATATAGATGTATAAATATTTATTTTACTGCAATGGATTATATCGGTGTTTTTGGTGGTATTAATGCAATAGATTGTTAATTATTAATCAATGCAGGTTTATTATTTAACTGATTTCTAGGAGGGTTTATTATGTCTTTGAAAACTGTAATCGTAGGGGGCGTTGCCGGTGGTGCAAGTGCTGCTGCAAGACTTAGAAGACTGGATGAAAATGCAGAAATAGTACTTTTTGAAAAAGGGGAGTATATATCCTTTGCCAACTGCGGACTGCCATATTATATAGGTGAAGTCATCACCGACAAGGAAAAGCTGGTGGTTCAGACTCCGGAAAGTATGAAGGAGCGCTTCAATCTGGATATCCGCATCAACAGTGAGGTAGTAAAGATAATACCGGACAAAAAGCTTGTTGAAGTTTATAATAAGACTGAGAACAAAACCTATACCGAATCATATGACAGGCTCATATTGTCGCCGGGAGCAGAGCCGGTGAAGCCCAGGCTGCCTGGTATTGAGTCCTCAAGGATATTTACACTGAGAAATATTCCGGATACTTACAGGATAAAGGATTTTGTTGACGCTGCATCGCCTAAACGTGCAGTTGTAGTGGGTGCAGGCTTTATAGGTCTGGAAGTTGCCGAAAACCTCCATTTAAAGGGTATTAAGGTCACCGTTGTGGAATTAGCGGATCATGTTATAGGCCCTCTGGATTATGACATGGCTGCTATTGTACACCAGCATATGAAAACCAAGGACGTGGAATTCTATCTCAGCGACGCGGTGAAAGCTTTCCATCACAGTGGATCGTTGATTGCAAAAGATGCTGAGGGCATGTCGGTTCATGTAGATAAGGATTCCGGCATTGTAGTGGAGCTTTCCAGCGGAAGATTCTTGAAGGCCGACATGGTTATCATGGGAATAGGTGTGAGGCCTGAGTCAAGGATTGCATCGGAAGCAGGGCTTAAGCTTGGCCCTACAGGCGGGATACTTGTCGATGAATACATGAGAACCACGGATCCTGACATATATGCTGTCGGCGATGCAGTGGAAGTAAAGGATTTTATCAGCGGCAGCCCGGTCCTTATACCTCTTGCAGGTCCTGCAAACAAACAGGGCAGGATCGCAGCTGATAACATTTACGGTATGGAGGAAAAATACAAAGGCACACAGGGAACATCCATTGTAAAAATATTTGATATTACTGTTGCAATAACCGGAAATAACGAAAAGATTTTAAAGAAAAGCGGCATAGAATATGAGAAGTCGTTTACTCACTCACCTTCTCATGCAGGCTATTATCCTGGGGCTATCCCCATGTCAATAAAATTGTTATTTAATAAAAAGGACGGGAAAATACTGGGCTCTCAGATAATAGGCTACGATGGCGTCGATAAAAGGATTGATGTAATAGCCACAGCTATCAGGGCAGGAATGTCGGTGTTTGATCTTGAGGAATTGGAGCTTGCATATGCACCGCCTTACTCCTCTGCCAAGGATCCGGTAAATATAGCGGGGTATACTGCGGTAAATATAATTAAGGGTGACAGCAGGATATTCCATTGGCACCAGGTTCCGGCCATTAATAGAGAAAAGGCCCTTCTTCTTGATGTGCGAACAAAAATGGAGTATAATCTCGGAACTATTGAAGGTGCTGTAAATATCCCTGTTGATGAACTGAGAGACAGGCTGGATGAATTGCCAAAGGACAAGGAGATATATCTTTTTTGCCAGGTCGGGCTAAGGGGTTATATAGCTTACAGGCTGCTGAGTCAAAAAGGCTTTACGAAGGTCTGGAACCTCAGCGGAGGCTACAAGACTTATCAGCTGGCAGTCCAGAAGCAGTCAAATGAAGATATTTATGAGTACGACAGCATAATGAAGGATGATATGATAAAGGCTGCCAATTGCGAGGGAGTGGAATGCAGCGTTGACGCCAGTCTGAAGATAGATGCCTGCGGCCTTCAGTGCCCGGGACCCATCATGCAGGTTTACAAGGCGGTCAAATCCATGAATGAAGGCGAGCTGCTGGAGGTGTCGGCTACAGACCCTGCTTTTCAGGAGGATATCAAGGCCTGGTGCGGCAGGACAGGACACAAGCTCATGAGCGTTAAATTTGAGGGCAATAAATTCACAGCTGTCATTAAAAAGGAAATGGACATGAAACGGCAGGTGCAGCCAAATACAGCCACGATAAAACAATAGTTGTATTCAGCGGCGATCTGGATAAGGCCATAGCTACCTTTATAATAGCAAATGGGGCTGCAGCCATGGGAAGAAAAGTAACATTGTTTTTTACCTTTTGGGGATTGAATATTCTTAGAAAGCATGATAAAGTCAATGTGAAAAAGGACATCATTTCCAAAATGTTTGCATTTATGATGCCAAGGGGCACAAAGAAGCTTAAGCTTTCCAAAATGAACATGGGTGGTATCGGTGGACAGTTGATCAGATATCTGATGAGAAAAAAGAATGTTGCATCATTGGAGGAGTTGATTGACCAGGCTAAAGCTGCAGGTGTTAATCTGGTTGCATGCAATATGTCCATGGATTTGATGGGTATACGGAAGGAAGAATTGATTGACGGCGTCCAAATCGGGGGAGTAGCAGCTATGCTTGGCGCCGCCGAGGAATCGGACATGAGCATGTTTATCTGAGGAGAGGGGACACACCTCCATGCAAGTGAACTTTACTTGGTGGATGTCACTTTAGGGTAAATGGGTGCTTTCACTGATGATTAGTTGTGTGGAGGAATGTCCCCGTCAGAGGAGAGGGGACACACCTCCCTGCAGACGAGCTTTATATTAAAGGATATCTCTTTAGAATGAATGGTGCATTCACTGATGATTAGTTGTGTGGAGGAATGTCCCCTTTTGAATGGGAGGTTTATATGGATTTAACGGCTTATGAAGCAAAGGCGGAAAAATTAAAGGCTATATCACATCCTCACAGGCTTTGCATAATAAAGGGCTTAATGGAGAACAGCTGTAATGTGACCAAAATACAGGAATGTTTAAACCTGCCGCAATCTACAGTATCACAGCATCTTGCAAAGCTCAAGGCGGCGGGCATTATAGAAGGAAAGCGCTGCGGTCTGGAAATTTGCTACAGGGTTGTGGATGAAGACGTCATTGAAGTAGTAAAAAAGCTATTCAGGAAATAAAACACGATAAATTATTAACAAAATAGAATACTAATGACACTCCCGGCATAAAAATATCGTAGAAGAATAATACTCGGATGCAGGATGTCCGGCTTTTCGGCTCGACTGCTCCGATAAATGCGAGAGGTGGCCGGGTGATGCGAAAAGTAGTTTCTATCGTCACATTATGTTTGTTTATATTGTTGACATTTTCAGGATGTGGCATTTTACAAAAGCTGGGCCTTCAAAAGACCGATGATGAACTTCATCCAGTTAGCAGTATAGTTATGGGAGAGGATGAAGCCAAAAAGCTAACGGACAGGGTGCCGGTGCACCTGTATTTTGCAAATGACGACAATACCAAGCTTATGAAGGAAATACGGTATATACAGATGTCTGATGCGAAGCAGAGTACAAGCCACCTTGCTTCGGTAATAGTCAGGGAATTGATTACAGGATCATCAAAAGAAAAAGGTTTTAAGGCTACGATCCCGGCTGGAACCAAGCTTCGTTCACCTGTGGCCATTAAGGATGGAGTTGCTACCATAGATTTTTCCAAAGAATTTAAAAGCAAGCATCCGGGTGGGAAAGATGCTGAGAAGATGACCATATTTTCCATAGTAAATTCACTTACGGAATTGAAGGATATACAAAAAGTGAAGATTACTATAGATGGAAAGGTCCAGAAGGAATACATGGGGAATTACCAGTTTGATGTTCCCTTTTCAAGGAGTGCAGGACTTATTGGCAAGGATACAGCTGCTCCGGCTCCCGAAGCAAAGAAAGCCACTCCCGAAGCAAAGAAAGCCACTCCCGCTCCCAAGGAAACTGAAAAGAAGCCTGCAGACGGTAAGACCACCAGTAGTGAAGAAGAGGGCGGCTCCTCGGATGTATCGGGTGATGACATCGAATTTCTTGAGTAAATCAATTTTTTAATTAAATTATAGGAGAATGGGCGGGCTGCCTCCCATTCTTTTTGTGTTGCAGTATTACTGTCTCAGGGCATGTATTATTATAGTATTTATAAGTAAAATTGCATGATATCGGCAAAAACTATTTCATATGGGCCTCTTCTATGGTAACATTTAGGTATAAGTGGAAAGATCCACACCCGGACAAGGTAATAAGGAGATTGCCTGTGAGCACGAGGAGAATAGAAAAGGCGGAATAGTTGTGTTCGCAATTTCCGGGATCATATAGGAGGGGCTTTATAATGAATTTACTTGTAACCTTGCAAAAGGGCGGAGTAAGGCAAATACATTTTCCTGACAGCGTAATGGAGGCACTAAAACAGCTTGGAAATGTAAAGCTTAATGAAATGGACAGAGGCTTTACACAGGATGAATTGAAAGAAAACATCAAGGGTATTGATTTCTGCATTACCCACTGGGGGTGCCCAAAAATCACCGAGGATGTCTTACAGAATGCCGACAGGCTGAAAATGGTGGCTCACGCTGCAGGAAGCGTGGCTTACATGATTACTGACTGTGTGTATGAGAAGGGTATTAAAGTATGCAGCTCCAATGATATAATGGCTGAGTATGTCGCCGAAGGAGTTCTGGCATATATTCTGTCAGCTTTGAGAAGTATTCCTAAGCATGCAGGAGATTTGAAAAACGGAGTGCTTTGGGGTAACGATTTGGCAGGAAGCCGGAGCCTTATTGGAGAAAAAGTAGGACTTGTCGGGCTTGGAACGGTTGGAAGATACTTATTGGAGCTGCTCAAGCCCTTTCATGTTAAAATAAAGCTGTATGACCCTTACATAAATCCTGATCTGCTGAAGGGGCATCAAAACGTTGAATTAAGCACATTGGAAGATGCTATGGCATGGGGGAATATAGTATCCATACATGCCTCACTCACACCCGATACTTATCATATGATCGATGCCGGCAAGCTAAAACTGTTGAAAGACGGTACGCTGTTTGTGAATACTGCAAGGGGTGCTGTAATTGATGAAAAAGCACTGGAGGATGTGCTTGAAACCGGAAGGATAAGTGCCGTACTCGATGTGTTTGAGAAGGAACCGCTTCCGCTGGACAGCCGGCTGAGGGGCCTGGAGAATGTAATATTGATGCCTCATATGGCCGGTGCGGGTGCAAAGGAAAAAATGACCTTTGCAATGATTGATGAAATCAAAAGATATATCAATGGGGAGCCATTAAAGTATGAAATCCCCTTTGAGAAATATAAGCTAATGACAAGGGAGTAAATATGGCTATGTTTGAAGAAATTTTTGGAATAAAGAAGAAAAACAAAACCAGGGTGCATGACAAAGCAACGGATGAGTTCATATTTGTTCAACCGTAATCTTTTCCTCCAGCTACTCTCCACTCATTTCTCTTACCGCTTCCATTAGGGCATTCTATTCAAATGACTTGTCTACCAGGACGTTTTAATAAATATGGTGCAGCTAAAATATGGGGGATGTTAACTGTATAAAGTTATCATCCTCCATATTTGTCTTTCGTAACAGCAATAAGTTATAATATTTCATAAATTATAATATTCTATAATTAATATAGCTTGACATATAATATTATACATTGTATAGTATAGTTATAAAGTAAATAGCAGCTAATATAAAATAACGTCATGCTATATGAAGCAGACATTGCTGCCTCTTTAAAAAAAGTATAATGAAACGAAAAGGAGAGACGATATATGAAATCATTAGTTTGTATAACCGGTGCTACAGGCGGATTGGGGAAAGCTTTTGCAGTAGAGTGCGCCAGCCGTGGATGGGATATTTTTCTTACAGACCTGTCGGAATCGGCTTTATCCAGGCTTTCAGCCAGTTTGAGCAACACATATGGCGTTAATGCTATCTACCGTCCATGCGATTTAACGGATCATGTCTCCAGGACTGAGCTATTTGAGTATATGCAGGTGAATGAATTGCGTTTCCGAAGCCTTATCAACATTGCAGGACTTGATTATGAAGGAGTGTTTTGCGATAGAACTCGGGAGCAGATCCGCACAATTCTGAGGTTGAATATAGAAGCCAATCTGGAAATGACTTATGCAGTTCTGAAGATTCGCGATGAGAGCCAGCCTTTTAGAATAATTAATGTAGCAAGTCTTGCCGCATACTATTCAATGCCCGTAAAAGCTATGTATGCAGCTTCAAAACGCTTCCTGCTTAATTTTTCCATGGCGCTCAGGGAGGAAATCAGACCTATTGGAGGCACAGTTACCGCCCTTTGTCCCGCAGGAATGCCTACGACGCCGGATTGTATACGTTCTATTGACTCACAGGGATTTATGGGAATAGTCACCACAAAAAATGTGGGGTTTGTTGCCGCCCGGACCATAGATCATGCTTTGAAGGGCCATGCCGTATATATTCCCGGTATGTTGAACCGGGTGCTGAGATTTGCCGGAGGTCTTGTCCCTGCGACAGTGGTTGCCCATATGATAGGCAGCCGCTGGAATGCGACACACAAAAGGAATGAGCCGTTGGTGTCTAAAACAACGTGATATGATAATTTATTTAAGGGAGGTTATGAAATTGAAAGCAAATCTATTTGGAAAAAATATAGTGATTACCGGTGCAACATCCGGAATAGGCCTCGCAGCCGCTATCGAGCTGGCGAGACACGGGGCTTTTGTAATAGGTGTGGGAAGATCCCAATCCCGTTGCCTGGAAGCTGAAAACGAAATAAGAAAAGTATGCCCGCAGGCAAAGGTATCTTTTCTTATTGCAGATCTTTCATCCCTGTCACAGGTAAGGGAGCTTGCAGGAAATATCAGGCAATGTATCGGAGAGTCTGGGAAAAAGTATCTCGATGTACTGGTAAACAACGCCGGGACTGTATCAAGCTGGTATGTGACTACGGGAGACGGATTTGAGCTTCAATTTGCCGTAAACCATCTTGCACCGTTTCTTCTTACCCATGAATTACTGCCGCTGTTGAAGGCTGCGCCAGCCGGGCGGGTCATCACTGTAAGCTCCGGTTCGCATTACAGGACGAAGATAAATTGGAATGACATAATGATGAGGAAACGTTATAACTGCCTTATGGCCTATAAACGGACCAAGCTGTGCAATGTGCTTTTTTGTACTGAATTCAACAGGAAAACAGGAACCGGTCAGGGAATCCGCGCGTATGCCGTAGATCCCGGATTGGTGAATACCGATATCGGTCTCAAAGGAACTACAGGTATAGTGCGCTGGTTCTGGAAGAAACGCAGCAGGGGAGGTGTAGAGCCTGCCAAAGCTGCAGCATCAATTATTCACCTTGCTTGTGAATCACCGGAGCGGCTTCCTGCCGATGTCTACTGGAAGGATTGCAAGCCGCAGAAGCCGAGTCAATATTCCCAAAGTGAAGAGTATGCACAGAAGCTCTGGGAAATTTCCGAAAAAATGTGTGGAATTCAAATTGTGTAATTAGTACTACAGCGAAAACAACCGAATTATCCTTGGAGAAATTACGCATTGAAGCGTTTGTGATATTTCTTCAAGGCACATAAATGCCGTAACAAAAATGAAGTTTTTGCTTTAGTATTAGATCACGGTGAGCATGCAAAAGCTTTACAAGGATTAAGTGATGAGATGGAGGTGTTAATGATGGAAAGTGTTCTGATGGCATTATTTGGTACTACAATTTTTTCTACAGGTGTAATTCTGCAGAAAAAAGGGTCTGTGTGGATGAACTGGAATAAAAAAATAAATTCAGGCTTTGTATTTATGTTCTTGGTCTGGTTGGCCGGCATACTGTTGTCCTATGCCATATCCGCCCTGTTTGTAGGTGCAGCATCCAGAAATCTGCCACCTCAAACAGTATCAGCAATAACTGCCTGGAGCATTGTTGTGATTATATTTCTTTCACATTTTTTTCTCAAGGAAAAGCTGTATGCCTCCGATATTCTCTATTCAGCGGTAATAATGGCCTGTATCCTTTTTATGAGTCGCTTGCAGGTTAGTGAAATATTGGTTTCAGTCAATGTCAGATATTTATATTGGCTGCTGTTTGTTCCCTTTGTCCTGCTTATACCTGTGTTTTTCAGGTTTACCGGCAAGAAGCAGAAAACGGTTCTTCTTTCAGTGTTTTCAGGTTTTTTAGGCGGGCTCACCATTGTTTTTATGAATATTCTGGTGAAGGAATCCGGAAATTCAATCCAGGGAATGTTAAGCTCGCACCACCTGTATATTTACTTTTTTACGGGTATTGTATCGGTTGCAGCAAAACAGGTTGCTTACAGACTAGGAGACGTTATTCTTATTACACCGCTTCAAACCTCTTTTTCGATGATATATCCATTTGTATGCTCCTACATCCTGTTTAATTCTCATATATCTTCATTCCAGGCCTTTATGGTGTTGTTAATTGTGTTGTCCTGTTGGAAGATACAGAAGAAAAGGTGAGAAGATATAACTTGAAATCTAATATTATATATTATATAGTATTCTTGAAATTGTACTGCTGTAAAAACGAAACAGTTTCAATAATAAAGTTGGTTTTGCTGTAGTATTGTTGGGAGGAATTTATTTGGATGCCCAGATGAAAAAGGGGCTGCTGGATGTTTGTGTTCTGAATATTTTAAAAAGAGAAGATACTTACGGATATAAGATTACACAGGAAGTCACCAGATTTCTGGAAACCTCGGAATCAGCTTTATATCCTGTGCTTCGCAGACATGAAAGCCAGGGCTGGCTGGAAACTTATACGGCAGAGCATTCCGGACGACTTCGCAAGTATTATAAAATCACAGCTAAGGGTATTATCAGGCTGAGTGAATTTATTGACGAATTAAAAGAGATGAAAGCAATTATTAATTATATCATAGGTGGTGGAGATAATGGATGACAGGATATCGGGTTTTATCGCAAGCTTGAAAAAACACCTTGAGGGTCTTCCTGAACAGGAAATTCGTGAAGCAGTTGATTATTATGAAGAATATATAAATGACGCCGTTGAGGAAGGAAAGGATACTGACGGGATTTTTAAAGAACTGGGTTCTCCGGAGAAAATAGCAGGCATGATCAGAATGGAAAGCAGTATCATCAAGGCACAGCGCAGTCCGGGCCTGAAGAATTTCACCGGTGTTTCCAGGAATGCCTTCAAGGGTGTGACTACTCCTTTAGCTATAATAAGCCTGTCATTTGTAGTATTTTTCTCTTTTTGTATGGTAGCAGTGCTTTTTGCAGGAGCTTTTTGCCTTTTTGCAGGAGCCGCTGTAATAGCCCTTGGACTTGTATATGAAGCACTCAGAATACCTCCGGGCTTTCCAATGGAAATAGTAGGCACTATAGGCTTTGGTTTACTGGGAGCAGGAATTTGCCTTTTGCCGGCTTTTGGCTTATACCGGCTTGGAAAGTTGTTTATAAGGGTTTCCACACAGCTGATCAGGCGCATTTTACTGCAATCCGGAAAACCCATGCCTGAAATGGAAAAACAAACGCCCAGTCGTAAGGCACGGTTTAGCCGTATCACAGTCCTTTGTCTGATAATAATTGCAGCCGGCCTGGTTTCCATTGGAGTATCGGGAATGCCTGTTAGATATTTTACTATTTTTAACAGTATGAAGCCGACCAATATTGTAATGAAGACTTCAGAATACGAACCCGCCGGCATCAATAAAATTTCCATATCAACTGCACATTCCATTATCCGGGTGACAGAAGGCACATCCGATAAAATAGTTTTATCATACGAACAACCCGACTATATGGATTATGAAATGGGAGTCAGCGGCAGCATGCTTTCGTTTTATGAAAAATCCAACGGAAGATTGGCTTTGTTTTCATTACTTACTATGCACGAAAGCATGACAGAATTGGTAGTTTCCATACCCAAAGGATTGAATCCGGATATCATTACGCTGGAAACCAGGGGAGGCCACATATATATATCCCGCCTGGCACAAAACATCAGGGCGGAAACCTTTAGCAACAGTATAAATCTCAGTATGGGGGGAGTAGGGGAAAATGTAAATATTAAAACAAGTACCTGGAGTGGGGATATTATATTAAACGGGACAAAAGCCGGACAAAAAACCACTGAAGGTATTGAATATTACAAGGATACAAATGCAGCAAAAACAATTGAGCTAAAAAGCTCAAACGGTACTA
>Ga0366771_1120_pt1 | contig 10146 bp, 6 predicted proteins | sample BONcelN113001C10_FD_207080 | JGI IMG/M metagenome (GOLD analysis project Ga0366771, IMG submission 207080) | Enriched cells from coal bed in the Powder River Basin, Montana, United States - BONCAT cells N11 rep2 HSBNCT.N11.300.1.C10 ...
TTCAACCCTAATGTGACTGACAGTAAATTCAGCTCTGCTGAGGCTGCCATAACACGCGAGGAACTGGAAACCTTTACGCCCAATCTTTATAAGTATTACAAGAGCTTTGCCGAAGAGAAGCTTGGAAGTACGTTTGAATCAGTTATGAAAAAGTACGAGGTTGCAGGCGGTAAATATGTAGGCTTGCCATGGGTATGGGAAGGCGGCGCTGAACCGCGTCCGCTACTTTGGCGTAAAGATATTCTGGATGAGCTTGGAAAAACGGAACCGGAAACACTGGGGCAGGTGGAAGACATATTCTCTGCATTTAAGCAAAGATATCCGGAAAAATACTGCATGACAGGCTGCGGGAAGGATTTGTTATGGCAAACATTTACCCATTTTCTGGGCGGTTCGGGTGTGAACATAGATCAATGGAATTATATGAATGCAGAAGGGAAAATAGTATATGGAATGACCAAGCCTGAAGTAAGGGAAGTATTGGGCATGTTGGCCAGATGGTACAGCGCGGGATATATAGATCCGAAATTTATGGAAAAGACCGAAGCTGACAGGAACAATGAATTCATATCAGGAGACACTATTGTCCTGGAATGGTATGGCGCGGAAAATCCTGAGCCGCCGTTTGACCCTTCAAGCTTTTTAGGACGCGTAGTAGCCAGTGTTCCTCAAGCTACCTTCACCTACAGCACCATTCCTGTATTAAGGCCTGGGATTATAGCACACGGGTATGTATGGAATCCTTTCCATGGGCAGATGACGGCATTTGGCAGACAATTAGAAAACGATCCTGATAAATTGCATCGTTTGCTCCAGTTGCAGGATGCCCTTTCATCGGATGAAGAGCTTTATTTTTTGAGTTATTACGGTCCTCAAGGCGATACATGGAAGGTTGGAGACAACGGGCTGGTAGACATAAGCTTGAGCACCAGCGAGCAGAGGCTGGCTCTTGGTTGCAAGTACTTTTTAGGTCCGGTTACAACTTTCAATGAGTACCGTACCCAGACAAAATATAAATTCAACTCTCAGAAACAGCATGACTTCTACAACAGTATAATGACCGGCCTTCTTTCACCCGACAAGGTGAGTTGGACTGCAACTCCTGTAAACGGTCCGGTTCTTGACGATGATGGAAATAACTTAACTGAGAAATATAAGTTGACAAAGCAGAATGAAATTCTTGGTCTTGCTATTGATATCATTTTAGGGAAAAAGCCTATAGAAGCATGGGATGCATGGCTTGATAACTGGAAGCAAAAGGGAGGCGACGAGTTGACCAGGTTTGTTAATGAAAGGTATTTACAGTATGTCAAGTAATACGGGGCATACGTCCAGAGACTGTGTTTAGCTGTTACGGGAAACTTCCGGGCGGGACGAGATTCCGCCCGGAAGTTTTGTTAATATAATGGGAAGCAATTATGAAATTTACACCAAAAATGAGGATGTGTTGAAGATGGCCGGTAATGACAGATTTGCAGCAATTGCAGAGAATAATCCTTTAGTGGGCATACAGGTTGAAGAAGTTCCTCCGATGAATTTACCAGAGGGAAAAGGCTTCCGCGAGTTTGAAAAACCTAAAGAAGGAGTGCGCTAAAAATCAAAATCATTATCATAGTAGATCAAGGTTCTGGAAAGTTTAATCCTAACCGTTGTACCTTCTCCAGGCTTACTGTCAATAGTTAATCCATATTTGCTGCCGAGAGCCATTTTCAACCGGTTATTGACGTTAAAGATGCCTATTTTCTTAAAATCATTGTCATTATCCAGTTGTTTGTTGATTTCTTTGAGATGCTCCGGCTTGATACCCGTACCATCATCACTGACCCGGATTTCCAGATAATCCTCGTATTCCTGGGCGCTTAGCGTGATGGTTCCGCCGTTCTCTTTAGACAGGAGCCCATGGCTGATGGAATTTTCTACGATAGGTTGAAGTGTGAGTCGCACGATGCTGTTATTATGATATTCCTGCCCGATTTCATCGACATATCGGATTTTTCCCTGAAAACGGGCATTCATTAATAGAAAATACTTCTCCAGATAAGAAAGCTCTTGTTTCAAGGACACTAATAGTTCGTGGGCTTTGGAGCTGTAACGTAATAGAGAGCTGAGGGAATCTATCATGCTGATTGCTTTTTCATTTTGACCGGAAGAAATACAGCTATTGATATTTTCAAAAGTATTATACAAAAAATGGGAGTTAATCTGTGATTGCAGGGCTAATATTTCCGCTGTTTTTCTCTTTGCCTCAAGTTCACCTTGCTTTTTTGAGAGGGTAATGGTTTCATCGAAGAGAAGCTCGATTCGCTCTGTCATTTCATTAAAAGCATGTCCTAACTGGTTGATTTCCATAATGGCTGAATCCTCCGGGAATTGAGGCAGCAGGGAGGAAATCCCATCGAATTCCACACCGATGTCCTCCATGATCCGGTAAATTTTTTTTAGTGGATTTGTCAGATTGATAGAGAATTTATAGGCAAGGGCAATGATGATACATAAGAAGGCAGTCAAAATGATTAATTGCTGATGAAAAATCGAGGTAAAAAAATCATTAAGCGAGTTAAGTCCATAACACATGACAAGACGCAGTCCTGTATCTGAAAGGAAATCAGTCATTATGATTTGTTTCGTCTCGTTATTCAGTATAGGTTTTCCATTTTCTATTGCATATAGGGATGTATCCGGAATGGATCCGATTTGACGTGTTTGGGTGGAGGAAACGATTGTACCTGTTTTATCAATAAGGTAGTAATCAAGATACTGGGAGTGTTGTTTGTCATAATTTTGGTGCAGATCCGATTCTTGAACGATGCACTGGAGTACTCCAAGCGTACCGCCCATTTGAATGTGGGTGATGCGATACAGGCATCCGAATACCTCCTGATCATATATGTTTTTTTTTCCGAATTTCCAGGAAAGAATATTATCATGATTGGTAAAGGTGATTACGTCAAGGGCAGAAAAAAGCGCCGCGGAATAACTGGTAGAAAAAATATTGTTGCCTTGCGGATCGTAAAAGTAAAGCAGATCATTGTTTGAATAAAGAATTTGATAAGCTTCCAGCATATTGTAAATACCTATGTTTTGAATGTTGTCCTGCAATGATGTATCGTTAGCGACCCGCTGATAGATGATATTATATAAAACTGCTTGAATCCTGTAATCGGAACAGATGGTTTTTATACAACTCTGCTTATTGATAAAATAGGATGAAACATTGTCATACGTTTTTTCGAATAAGGAGGCGGATTGCTCAGTGAGATACCGTTCCACGGTATTCTTTAACAATGGGACATATAAAAGTTCAAACAGCAGAAGCGGTAAAAAAACCGCAAGAATAAAATTCAGCATGATTGTTTCGCGGAAGGTCATGTATTTAATGTGCGTTAAAAAAGATCTTGCAAACCTTTCCCTTTTGATATTCAGATAGGAATTCACCGTTTTATTCAACTGGTGGAGCGGTTTGACGAGATTTTTCGCCAGCAGTCGGGCAATGAAAAATGAAGATATCATGGACAGAAGGAATATCCCTATAAAAGTGAGGACCACGGGTCTTAATCTGGCGGATAGCATCTTCCATGGGTAGATATAAAACAGGGTAAAGTGTCCGTCATAAAAATTCATACTGTAATAGGACGCGGTTTTGTCCCTTACAGTGGCGGCCCCCATTTTTTCCAAAGTGGCGACGTATTCCTTTGGCAGTACATGTGATGAAGCAATAACGCCACTGTCATTGTATCGGACTACCATGTATTCTTTCATTGATGTTTCCATAAATTTGTTTTTCAACACAATCAGCATGAAGGCGATATTCTCGCCATTTTCTAAAATGGGTACACCAAAAAAGAGAGTATCTCCCGTATGAAAAACGTTAGCCTGCAAAGACTTTCTCTGTTGTGAGCCGGGCACGAATAAAACCGGCTCTGTTGATTTGAGCATAGGTGAGAACTCCTTATTTGATATTACTTCGTTATATGAGAGATTTAAGGTTGTGCCGGTAGTCAGGAGCGCGCCGTTTTTAGTTACGATGATAAGATTTGAGATACTGTCATTGTTATATGTGTAGCGGAAGAACATGTTACGCATCATTAATTCTGAATGCTCCGAGGTGTCCGCGTTTTTAACATACTGAATAAAGTCGCTATTTTGAGCCAACATGGAAGCGGCTTGATTGGCTCGCCGGAGGTTTTGCTCCATTTTACCGGCGGTATTCTCCAGATTGTTTAAATTATAGCTGTTGGTTTCCTGACAAATATATTTATAAAGGATACGATACAATACTATCCCATTCAATGTCATGAGCAGCAGCGTAATGCAAAAGGACAGAAGAAACAGCGTATTGCTGAAGGAAAACTGGCCTTTTTTCAGTAATTTATGCATACTTTCCTCCCTGATCCTCACTCATATGCTTGAGCCGGTACTGGATCGGGGTGACGCCGGTGATGTTTTTAAACAACGTTGAAAAATAGCGGTATCCGGAATAACCCACCTGCTCGGCGATCTGGTTGACCGTATTGTTGGATTCCACCAGTAGCTGCTTTGCCTGCTCGATGCGCACCATGATCATATAATCGGAAATTGTTTGTCCCGTCTGCTTTTTAAAATAGGTACTCAAATAGGAGGCGCTGAGGTAAATGGTTTGGGATAATTCATTTAGCGAAATATTCTTTTGGTAATTTTTTAGCACATATTGCTTAATCCTGAATATTAAACTGTTTTCATTGGCGATGTCGATACCAGTGACCTGATTTCTGATCCGGACGATCTCATTTTCAAAGAAGGTAAGCACCTGTCCGTAGCTTTCCATAACGCTAATCTCCTGATAAACCTGCTCTGTGGGGATTACGATATCGCAAAATCCGGTTTCTTCCAAAATAAGGCCTAGAAGGAGATAGAACATATTGCATTCAATCAAAAAATTCTTACGGTTTTGAGTGGCAAAACGCAAATATGTGTTAAAAAAATCCTTCAAATGGCTGATTGCCAAACCAACATGGGCAGAAAGCATGTTATATAGAATAGCCGAGACTTCTTTTTTTAGAACCGTATTGGAATGGGGCTGGCTGGGGGTGTCGTTATTCAATTGCACCTTATTATATACGGCAATATTAGTGTTGCCGGAAAAGTAGCAGTATTCCAGAAGATTTTCCGCATTTTTTTTGGCCTGGCATAGATTTTTCTGTCCTGCAGCAGGAGAAACGATACCTACGTAACAATAAAAACTGCCTTCCTTATTTTCCATCATTTGAGGCGTGGCTTCAACGGTTTTTTCAAAAAAACGCAAAAACGTACGAATCTGTTCTTCAATCGCCTGCAGACTGATGCTGCCGGTGCAAGGGAACAGCAGAAATACAAGCTGTTGCTCCAGCACAAAGCGACACTCCCCGGGGAAAAATGCTTCCGCCTCGGTCAGAAACAAGTCAAGTACAAAGGTAATATCTCTCTTTTTTTCTCTCAAGCCCATTTCAAATGCGGCGACATAAAAGGAACCCGTCAGCTGCTCTGTTACCGACTCATAAGTACCGGACATTTTTTTCACAGGTGAATTTTTTTGCTGGCTTAGGTTTTGCAGTGCTTCAATCAACTTTTTCTTATTTACAGGCTTGAGCAAATATTTGCAGACGCCAAGCTCCAATGCGCGCTGGGCATATTTGAATTCATCGTAACCGCTTAGAATGATTATCCGGATAGAGGAATTTTTTGCACGGATGGCCTCGATGAGCTCGAGACCGTTCATGTCAGGCATCATTATATCTACAATTATGACATCGGGATTCTCCTTGCCGATAAGCTGCAGCGCCTGTCTTGCGCTGTTGACTGCTGCGCAGACAACAAAGCCTGCGGATGCGAAGTCAATATCGTTTTTGAGCCGGGAACAAATGAGAGCTTCATCGTCAACAATCATCAACTTGAACAAATAATAACCCCCAATCATACGAAATATAACAGGATATAAATTATTATATAACAAATTGGACGAAAAGCATATGGTTTATGGATATAACAAAAATATACCGAACATAATCAAAATTCATATGTATAGACTGTCGGAATCAGGATTGTTATACTAAATAGTATGAGGGATTATGTCAATTGAATTCGGCTCATCATGTGTAAAATTATATAAAGATAGGAAGGGTTGTATAGATGAAATGCATACAAAGCGGTTTGTTATTTAAGAATCCAAAACCGCATATAAAAAGTATCCAGGCTTATATGCCTTCATTGGTTAAATACTCCGATGAAGAGATGATCTGTACGGTGAGGATGGGAGAAGCATTTCAGGCGCACGATTTACGGTCGTACCTTTTTCGCTCGAAAGACACCGGGAACACGTGGCAAATGGAAGGGACGATATGTGAAGGAACACAGGGCAGGCCTACAACTGATAATGCAAGGATTTCATTGGATGTCGGCGAAAAATGCCTTGCGGCGTTTATCATCCGGCAGGATAGAAAAAGAAAGGATATGGGACTCACCAACGAATTGACACAAGGTTATGTTGAGCAGGAATTGCTTATATCCAGGTCGTTTGACAGGGGCAGAACCTGGAGCCGGCCCAAAGCTTTCACGCCGCCATTGGTAGGGCCCTGTTTTGAAATGTGTGGTTCCATATTGGCTCTTGAAGACAAATGGCTTCTGCCCACTTCAACCTGGCCCGACTGGGATGGCAATTGTCCCAATGGACACAAAACGGTGGCATTGATTTCTTACGATCAAGGTGAAACCTGGCTTGAATATACAGATGTAATGGCAAATCATACAGAAGAAATAACATATTGGGAATCAAGGATTATTAAACTGAAGGACGGTAGGCTTTTAGCTACAGCATGGGCATATGATAGAAGAAATAAATGTGACAGGCCGAATCAGTATGTGATCAGTAGGGACGGCGGCAAAACTTTTTCTTCTCCACGGTCAACAGGGATCCTTGGACAAACCCTGAATCCCATCTTACTGTCTGATGGCAGAGTGTTCAATGTGTATAGGAGAACGGATAAGCCAGGCCTTTGGGCTTGTATAGCAAGGGTAGAAAATGACGAATGGGTAAATGAAGAGGAATTATGGCTGTGGGGCCAATCCGGGAATTTGTTTCAAGACAGTGAGAATATGATGAAAAACTTTGAGGTTTTGAAATTTGGTTTTCCTTCAGCCGTACAATTGAGTAATGGCAACGTATTTGTTGTATTTTGGGGAGTAGAGGATTGTATAAGCAATATCCGGTGGTTTAGAATCCTTCCTTAAAAAACAAACGCTCCTTTTTATTATTCTAAAAATACAGGACAAATTCGTATTTCAAGTATATATACTGCCGGACAATGACTTGCTATACTATAGATGAAAGCTGATGCGCACAGCTTTATTCAAATAATTTTCAGGAGGGAAAACCATGAAAAAACTTATTTCAGTAGTGTTAACAGCTCTGATAGCAATAGCGGCTTTTGGAGGTTGTTCTTCCAAGTCTACCGGCGGCAGCGGGACGAGTTCTACCTCCGGTTCTGATACTACGTCCAAGGTTGTGACAGAAGCAAATAAGGAACCTGGTATTGTAAAAATATTCGGCATTGACCCGGCGCTTGAGACAGCTCCTGCGGATATGGAAGTGTTTAATAAATTGGAAAATAACCTGAATGTCAAATTTGAGTGGGAGCTTGTTCCAAATGGTGATTATGAACAGATTATCAGCACTAAAATTGCAGCCGGCGGCATTGACGCTGATATTTTCAAGTCCGCCAGCGTCACGCCCGAGCTTTTAGGAGCAAGCGGTACCATAGTGAAGTTGTCGGATTATTTTGATACGCTTCTTCCAAACGTTAAATATGCACTAGCCAACGATGTATACCTTGAATCTTCCCTGACCTCGCCTGACGGCAGCATCTGGTGTCTGCCGAAATATTACGGCACCGGTTTCACCGAATATCCCATGATCCGTCAGGACTGGCTGGATAAACTGAACTGCAAGACGCCCGAAACGCTTGATGATTTGTACACATATTTTAAGCTCGTCAAGAAAACCGACCTTAACGGAAACGGTAAAAATGATGAAATTCCGTGGTGTCCGGGTACCTTCCATTACTCCTATTTATATACATGCCAGTGGTATGGTTTGAACCCTGTCGCCATCTGGTACTGGATGGGTCTTAATGAAAAGGGTGAGGTGTACAGTTATCTTACCTCCGACAATTTCAAGCAATGCATGATGTTCTTAAACAAGTGCTTCGCGGAAGGTCTTATAAACAACGACATACCCAATATGGGACAGGATCAATTTAATGCCTGCATGCTTAATGACCAGGTTGGCTTCATCACCAGCCTTGGCTCCTGGTATTTATCAAACTGGGATACCAAAATTAAAGAAGCAGTTCCCGGTTCCGGTGCTAAATATGTTTTCATATCTCCTCCGGATGCAGGTTATAAGACTACCGGCGTTAGAATAGGCGGTATCAGCAACACCTACCATTATATTTCCTCCAAGGGCAAAAATACGGAGGATGCCCTGAGAGTTTTTGATTATGTTTTCGGGGAGGAAGGCGGTATTCTGACATGGGCAGGTATAGAAGGAGAGACCTATACTGTTAAGAGCGATGGTTCTTTGACACTTGGTCCTAAGCTTTCCGGTATGAATACTACTGATGCTGCTACCTATCTCAATGAAATGGGTGCATTGAACGGCAGCTTCAACTTGCCCATTAATATTTCCGCTAATACCTATTATTTCAATACATTACTGGCTGAAGGAGGAGACCGTCACGTTGAAACAATCAAGGCTCTGATGAGTGACAAAAAAATCAGCCAACAGGCTGAGGTTAACTTCCGTTTTACGGACGAGGAGACCGAAGTCCTAACGGAATACCTAAACACAATGCGTACGTTTGCAAGGGAAGAGCTTGCTAAGTTCTATTACGGAACACGCAGTTTTGACACATGGGACGACTTTGCCAATACACTTGAATCTCAGTACAAACTTAGCAAACTTGTTGACATTTATGCGACCGCATATGCAAGAAGCGCACGCTAAGTCTTTCTCGGGAGTCCCTGCGGAACCTGACGGTCCTGTAGGGACTGCTCCGGTGCATATGTTGACGCAGAATATTTTTATCATTTACAACAGCTGATATTGGAGGGCATTATGCGACAAACAAGAGAATCAAGTTATATATCAAGAAGTCTGCGTTCGGAGCAACATGAATTTATTTTTTTACTGATACCGATGACACTGGCGGTTTTTGTCTTTTGTTACATTCCAATGACCGGTATAATGATTGGCTTTTGTAACTTGAAGCCGGGTATGAGTGTATTCCAGATGAACTGGAGCGGTTTAAAATGGTTTGAAAAGCTCGTGACCGACCAGAATTTCTGGCGTGCATTACGTAATACATTGAATGTTTCTGTTTTAAATCTGATTTTTTCTTTCCCGCTTCCGATTATTTTCGCATTAATGGTTAATGAAATCAGATTCTCGCCTTACAAGCGTCTTGCGCAGTCTGCCAGCTTCTTTCCGCATTTTATCTCTACTGTTGTCGTAGTACAGTTGCTTTTTAACTTCTTCGGTTACCAGAGCGGAATGATAAATACTATACTGCAGAATGCAGGGTATGATAAAATAAACTTTTTTCTGGAAGCAGGGTATTTCATTCCCTTCTACATAGGTACAACAATCTGGCAGTCCACAGGCTGGTCATCGGTCATATATTTGTCTGCAATAACTGCGATTGATATAAATACATACGAGGCGGCAAAAATTGACGGTGCCGGCCGTTTCAGGCAGATGCTCTATATAACGCTGCCATCCTTGAAACCAACGATTTCCATGTTGCTGATATTAAACCTGGGAAGCATATTGAATGTCGGGTATGAAAAGGTGCTCCTTCTTTACAATCCCGCTATTTATAATACTGCGGATGTCCTGTCTACCTATATGTACAGAATAGGGTTGATGGATTGGCAGCTTAGTTATTCAACAGCCATGGGCCTGTTCAATCAGAGTATCAGCCTTGTTGTACTGATCGTGTCCAACACGCTAAGTAAAAGGTTCACGGAGGAGAGTTTATGGTAACCAAATCGGATACACAAATGATGCAAAGGAAAAAACATATGAAACACGATATGAAAATGAAGCCGATAAACATAGACGGTGTTTATATAAAT
>Ga0366771_1116_pt2 | contig 10113 bp, 6 predicted proteins | sample BONcelN113001C10_FD_207080 | JGI IMG/M metagenome (GOLD analysis project Ga0366771, IMG submission 207080) | Enriched cells from coal bed in the Powder River Basin, Montana, United States - BONCAT cells N11 rep2 HSBNCT.N11.300.1.C10 ...
ATTCCCGCATATAAACAGGCGGTATTTAAAAATACTGCTCGATACCCATGATGCCGGCGCGACCCGTCATTATTTTTTACCGGGTTTGCGGCGTATACAAATCAATCGGCATGCGCGCTAGTACTGCCTGATGCAGCGGGGCGATGCGTGCGAGCAGTACGGTCGCACCTTGTTTCTGTGCCAGCGCCAGCGCCGTTTCCAGATGCGCGGTGGCTGCGGCGGCGTTGCCTTGGTGGTAACGCACGTAACCGAACAGGCGTTCGCACTCGGCCGCCAGATAACGTTCGCCGTGCCGTGCCATGGACGCCTGGGCGGCAGCGAGTTGTTCGGCGCTCGCGTCGAACTGCATGCCAAACAGCAGCGCTTCGGCAGCAATCATATAAAAAATGGAGGCCAGGCTGGGCATCGCTTGGCAAACCTGTCGTGCCGCCTCAAGCGAAATTTCCGCGCCACGCGGATCGCCTTGCTGTGCGCGTAGCCATCCGTCGTATGCGGTGGCAACGATGCGCCAAAAAGTGAAGTCGTTTTTATCCGCTACTTGCGACAAATGCAGCCATGTTCTTTCCACGGTCGCGACATCCGCTGACAGTCGCGCCAACTCCAGCTCGAAGACCAGTGAAAATGCAATAGGGGCCGGGTCTCCGAGCATATCGGCCACTGTGCGCGATTGGGCGATCAATTGCCGCGCCCGTTGTGGCTGGTCGTATAGCCACGCAATCCACGACGCAAAGGCCAGCGCATTGACCCAGACGTTATCCCACAGATCCTTGTGCAGTGCGCACTGTATTTCAGGTGCCGGCGGTGGATGGATTTTTGCCAGCGTGCGGCTGGCTTGCTCCAGATGTCCCTGCCAGAATTCCACCGAACCGCGCGCATACAGCGCGTAATCGGCCAGTGCATCATCGCCGGCCTCCTGTGCGAGTTGCAGCAATTCGTCGGCAATCGGGAGTGCCGCCTGGTAATTTTCGACGCTGCTGGCACCGCACCAGGCGCCCCATTTCAGCTTGAAACGTGCTGCCACGCTGAGCAATTGCGGTGCCGATCGATGCAGGTCCGCGACCGCTTCGTGCGGTTCCGGTGCGCCATAGCCGTGGAGCGCTACCAGCGGGACGATACGGGCCAGTTTCAGTTGCGCGGACAGATTGTGGCGTTGCTCGTCGTCGTGCGGCAAGTGCCCGACGGCTTCGATGCCGACGGTCAAATGGGTCAGTGCTTCGCGATGGGCGCCGAGCTGTGCATACTGCATGCCGGCCTGCAGCAACCAGTGTGCCGCCGGGTTCCATGTTGCCGCTTGCTGGTAATGGTAAGCGATCTGTTCCGGCCGATACCGCTCCGGAGTTGCGGCAAGTAACAGGGCTGCCGCCAGATGGGATTGCTGCCGGTCAGCGGTCACCAGCGAGCGGTAAGCCGCTTCTTGCATTAGCGCATGACGGAACATGCGCATATCGGTTCCGGCTATATCGATTAATACCCCCGCATCCACCAGGTCCTGCAACTGGAGTTCGCAATAATCCTGGGTCAGATGGCACAGCGGAGCGACATCGGCCGCGCTGACTTTTCGTCCCAATACCGCTGCCATTTGCGCAACCCGTCTGGCAGGGCCGAGCTGATCCAGCCGCGCTTGCAGTGCTGCATGTACATTGGCCGGCATCGTTCCTTCACTGTGTACCAGTTCGCGCAAAAAAAACGGTGAGCCTTCCGCCTTTGCCACCCATTGTGCAATGCGCTGCGTATTGGTGCCGGGTTTGGCAGTGGTCTGCGCCAGTTCGAATGCGGCCGCTTGCGTCAGCGGGCCGAGAGTCATGCACTGATCAGGATGTGCAGCCGCTTCGAATGCAGTGCGCGAGGTCAGCAATAACAAGGTGCGCTGATGCCTGGCCTGACGCACGCGGCCAATCAATTCCAGCGTGGAGGGGTCGATCCAGTGCATGTCATCGACAATGATCACCACCGGTGTCTTGACCGTCAGCTGGATCAGTAAGCGCAGCAGGCTGGAGAGCAGGTCTTCGCGCCTGGCAGCTTGCGCTGGATCGGATGCATCGTTGTTGATCGGCAAGGCAAACAAGAGGGAAAGCTCGGCTGCATTCATGCTGCAGTCGAGTTCTGCCAGCGCCGCGATGAGCGGCGCAATCAATGCAGTTCCTGTTTGCGTCAAGCCAAAACATTTGCGCAACCATGCTTGTACCGGGTGCAAAGGCGTATTGCACAGATTCGGTACGCAGTACAGCTCGATTACAAAGGCTCCTGCCTGACGCGCCGCATTTTCCAGTGCGGTAGCCAAGGTGGTTTTACCAATGCCTGCTTCCCCTTGCACCCCACAGCAGACGCTGTCGCCAGAGAAACTGCGTTCCAGTGCTGCGTTCAACAAGCGCTGTTCGTGTTCGCGACCGATGACGGTCAAAATTTGTTGTGCCGGAGCGCCCCGTTCAACACGGTAAAGCTGGAAGGTGCGCGACAATCCACGAAAAACATGGCTGCCAAGGGCAACCATATGAAAACGGTTTTGCGCTTCCCGCAAGTTGGTATTCACGACAAACTGGCCAGATTCGGCCACCAGGCAGATGCGCTGTGCTACACGTGCCATTTCGCCGGATATATCGGGGCGCTCGCGGTCGCACAAGGTGCGTCCCAAGTGCGCGCCGAGGCGGAATTGCACATCGCTGCCGGCAAACGCCGCTAGCAGCGCCAGGCCGGCAGTGATCGCAGCCGTTGGTGCGCTCTCCAACGCAATCGGATAACCGAAATACGCCAGCAATCCACCGGAAGGGGCGGGAATTATCCTCCCTCCGTGCTCTGCCACCACCAACTTGAATTTGCTGGTGATGGATTCGGGATAGCCCTCTTCCAGAGCATCATCCTCACTCGGATAGACGCTGCCCGCGCAGGTTTCCGCACGTTCGCAGTACAGAGCGGTTGTGATGCGCCATTCTCTTTCCCACGGTATTTTTTTCTTTTCCAGGGATATTGTTGCCTGAATCACCATCGACAGTTGTTCAAAGCGCGGCCCGAACAGTGCATTCGGGCATTCCACATCGACATGCATGAACCAGTCGCGCCAGGCTTGCGGGCGCGTTGCGTGCTGCAGCAATGTCATGCGGGCCAGGTCGGCCACGCTGCCGATTTGCGCTCCCAGTTCACGGCTGCAGACCGGTACCACTTCCTCGCCCATCAGGCGTACCATCACCGCGCCCGGCCAATCCGGCTCGCCGAAGTGAATCGCGGCATCGACTTGTCGCTGGTTGAAATCAAACGGCAGTACTTCGGTGCTCAGATTGAGCTGCACATCCGGATGCGCGGCAGTAAATCTTGGCAATCGCGGAATCAGCCACTTGATGCCGAAAGTCGGCAGGATTGCCAATTTGAGTACGCCGATCCCATTATTGTGGGTCATCGCCTGAAAGGTGGCCATTTCGATCTGCTGCAAGATCGCCGCTACCTGCAGCGCGTATTCGCGTCCTGCTTCGGTTAATACCAGCCGGCGATGGATGCGCTCGAACAGTGGCGTGCCGAGATACTCTTCCAGCATTGCCACTTGGCGGCTGATCGCACCTTGCGTCATGTGCAATTCATGCGCGGCCTTGGTAAACGACAGGTGGCGCGCCGCAGTCTCGAAGGCCAGCAGGCAGGAAGTAGACGGAATGAATCTGCGCATCGCTATGCAGTCGTATTTCTGCCCGAGCTACCGAGCATCACGGATTTAGATCGAAGACCGCCATCGATTCCACATGGGCGGTATGCGGAAACATGTTGACGACGCCGGCATAAGTGAGCGTGTAACCGCCCTCCTGCACCAGCAATCCGGCGTCACGCGCCAGCGTCGATGGGCTGCAAGCGACATACACGATGCGCTTGGGCATCATCTCCGGATGACTGTGCCGCAAGCCGACCAGCGCCTGGCATACCGCTATCGCACCATCGCGTGGCGGATCGATCAACAAGCGATCGAATTTGCCCAGTGCGATGAAATCCTCGGTAGTGGCTTCAAACAGGTTGCGGCAGAAAAACTGCGTTTTCTGCGCCAGGCCATTTTCCTGTGCATTCGCCAGTGCGCGCTCGGTCAGTTCCGTGCTGCCTTCGATGCCGACCACTTCGCGGGCCTGCGTGGCGATCGGCAGCGTGAAGTTACCCAAGCCGCAAAACAGATCGGCCACGCGCTCATCAGCTTGCACATCGAGCAGACGCAGTGCGCGTGCGACCATCACGCGGTTAATATGATGATTGACTTGGGTAAAATCCGTCGGCTTGAACGGCATCTTCACGCCAAACTCGGGCAATGCATAATGCAGCGTCGATATCTCCGGATAAAACGGCACCGCGGTTTCCGGCCCCTTGGTCTGCAGCCACCATTGCACTGCATGCAGGTCGGCGAAGGCCTTCAACTTGGCCTCATCGCCTTCTCCCAGCGGCGCCATGATGCGCAACACCATCGCCGTCACATCTTCGCCCACCGCCAGTTCGATCTGCGGCAACTGGCGCACGATGGTCAGTGATTCGATCAGATGCCGCAGCGGCACCAGCATCTTCGACACATGCGGCGGCAGCACTTCGCAAGTTTTCATGTCGGTGATATAGCGCGATTTTTTCTCGTGGAATCCGACCAATACGCCGCCCTTTTTAGGCACAAGATTGACCGACAGCCGTGCACGATAACGATAACCCCAGGTCGGGCCGTAAATCGGCCGCAACATGGTTTGCGCACGAATCCGGCCAATATGCCACAGATTATCTTCCAGCACGCGCTGCTTGACCGCCACCTGCGCCGAGGGTTCCAGATGCTGCATTGCGCAACCGCCGCACAGGCCGAAATACACGCACTTGGGTTTGACGCGCAACGCAGATTCGCGCTGAATGGCGATCATCGTCGCCGCTTCCCATTGCGCCTTCTTGCGGTAGGTTTGATAACTGACACGTTCGCCCGGCAACGCGCCCTCCACAAAAACCACCTTGCCGACGCTGCCGTCTTCATTCTGGAGGTGGCCGACACCGCGGCCATCCATGTCCAGGGACTCGATTTCAATCATGTTAAGGGACATAGGAACACAATAAAGTTGCGGATCAGGCATCGATCCGAAATTAAAAAAAATGTACTGTAAGGAATAATGGCAAGGCCAGCGCTATGGCAAAGATCCCTGCATCTGCATACACAAAATGAAATAATGCCCGGAGCATTACCGCTACAGCAATGAATCCCTTCCTACGCCGCGGGCAGCAAGCGAGCGTTTTAATTTATATAACGCCTCCTGCTGGATTTGCCGGATGCGTTCACGCGTAACGCCCATTTCTTCGGCCAGCGTTTCCAGCGTGGCTGGATGGTCGTTATCCAAGCCGAAGCGGCGTGTAATCACGATTTTTTGCTTGCAGGGTAATTTATTGAGCCATTCCCGCACCAGCAGCGTCATTTCCCGCTGCTCGGCGCGCAAATCGGGTGCATCGTCAGAGTCGCCTGGCAGCAAATCCATCAGGCTCGATTGCGGATCTCCATCGAGCGGCGCATCGAGCGAAGTCGCATGGTCGGACAGCACCAGGATGTCTTGCACTTCTTCCACGTCCCGATCGATCAGATGCGCAATATCTTCAGCGGTTGCCTCCTTGCCGTCGTGATGTTGCGCTTCCAGATGATATTTGGCCCGCAAGACCTGATTGAGTTCGCGCACCATGTGCACCGGCAAGCGCACGGTGCGCGCCTGGTTCATGATTGCCCGCTCTATGTTCTGGCGTATCCACCAGGTCGCATAGGTCGAGAAACGAAAACCGCGCTCGGGCTCGAATTTATCGATCGCGCGCATCAATCCCAGATTGCCTTCTTCGATCATGTCGAGCAATACGACGCCGCGATTGATGTAATGTTTCGCAATGGAAACCACCAGCCGCAGATTATGCTCGATCATTTTCTGCCGCGCTTCGAAATTCCCTTGCTTGGCCAGCGTCGAGAAATGCAGTTCCTCGCTCACCGTCAACAGCGGACGGGTGCCGATCTGGTTCAGATAATGTTGCGTGGTATCGGTAGAAAGCTCTGCCACCAGCACAATCTTCAGTTCTTCCGGAGTGGCTAGCAGCGCCGCCGCCTCATGCGGAGTCTCGTTTTGAGTCTGGCTCTCTTCATCGTCGGCAGACACGTCATAATCCGCAACTGCACCCTCGAATGAGACATCGGCGACGTCTTCAAACTCTTCATCCGGATTTTTATCCGTCGGGTGATGCGGTTTATGCGTCATGGAGAGTTATCTGCTGGGTAAGAATTTGGAGGGATCGACCGGCTTCCCTTGTTGCCGAATCTCGAAGTGCAGCTTGACCGCATCTGCATCGGTATTGCCCATTTCAGCGATTACCTGGCCTTTATTAACGCTTTGACCTTCCTTGACGGTAATGGTTTTGTTATGCGCATACGCTGACAACAGATTGTTAGTATGCTTGACGATGACCAGATTGCCATAGCCGCGGATTCCGCTGCCGGCATACATCACCTTGCCGGAGCCGGCGGCAATCACGCGTTGCCCCAGTTTGCCGGAGATATCGATGCCTTTGTTCTTGCCTTCGTCAAAGGAGGCGATGACTTTGCCTTCCGCAGGCCAGATCCAGCCGATGCCGTCGTCGTCTGCATCCAGTGTTTTGGCAGGCTCGGTTTTTGCCGGAACTGCAGCGGAAGCGGCGCTTGTCGCCGGTACTTTTGCTGCGGCAATGGCTGCTGCGACTTCCGGTTTTTGCAGTTCGGCCAGCGCGCTTTCCGAATACGGGCGTTTGTCGCCGCGCGGCACGCTCTTATTGACTGCATGGCCCGATGTCGCCGCGCTCGAGAGCGGACGCACTTCTACGGGGGAACTGGCAATACTGCCGGTTTGTGCGCCGCCGGATACCGTCTCTGGCGGAGCAACCCGCAACACTTGATCCACCTTGATATCGTTCGGGTTGGCCAGATTGTTCCAGGCCACGATATCGCGATAAGCCTGGCCCTGATCGAGCGCTATGCGATACAGGGTATCGCCTTTTTTGACAGTGTAATATCCCGGACCGGAAGGGGCTGTCGGCCGGGTTGGCTCGGCGGCACCGGTTCCGGACATGCGGTCGGTCACAGGAGCCGAATGGCGGGGCGTGCTGCACGCGGCCAACAGGCCAAGCAATGCCGCTGACAAGATTAAGCGTATTTTATTCATTCTCTCATTATGTTCGTATGACGCTGCAGCATCGATAGTTGCTACAGTTTTCATGCTGTTCCTGGACAAAGGGGGACGAAATGGCACTGTTCCAAAGTCATGCTGCTCCATTCCGATTTGCTGACGCGCTCGATCAATTGCAATTCCTGCTGTTTGGCTCCTACCGGTGCTATCAGGCGGCCGCCTACAGTCAACTGCTCCAGCAACAGGCGCGGGACTTCAAGACCGGCCGCAGCCAGAATGATGCCATCAAATGGCGCCGCTTGCGGCAGTCCAAGCATACCATCTCCGTAATGCAGGCGAATATTGGCAATGCGCAGCGGACGCAGATTGGTTTTGGCCAATTCGTGCAATGGCTTGAGGCGCTCGATCGAGAAAACATCTTTTGCCACCAGAGACAATACCGATGCCTGATAGCCGCAGCCGGTGCCGATTTCGAGCACCCGATCCAGCTTGCGGCCGTTGCACATGATTTCCAGCATTCGCGCCACGATATACGGTTGCGAGATCGTCTGCTGATAGCCGATCGGAATGGATGCATCGATATACGCCTGACCTGAAAAACCGGGTTCCATGAAAAGATGCCGCGGCACTGCTTCCATTGCCGCCAGCACCGCCCGGTTCGTAATGCCTTGCTTGACCAATCGCGCCACCATCGCGCGCCGCAATGCATCCGACACCGGCGGCACGCCACGTGCGCCATTGGCTAAACTGCCCGGCCCCGACTTGGGTGCCGTCGCGGCGGGCGCCAATGGGCTAACGCGAGGTTGGCTATTCTGTGCACTGTTTTTGGTGGCGGTTTGCGGTGTGACAATGGCATTCGACGAAACAGGCTGTCCGCGAAACGACGGCAGCGATTTTTGCGAAAGAGCAGACAGCGACAGCGGAAACCGCCTAGCCTTGTCGGTCATGACAAACCTTTCTTGAGCGCATCCAATTGCGCTGCATGGGTCAAATCGATCTGCAACGGCGTAACGGAGACATGCCCTTTTGCTACCGCGTCGAAATCGGTACCTTCACCCGCGTCCCGGGCCGCGCCTGCCGGACCGATCCAGAATATTTCCCTACCGTGCGGATCCTGTGCCCGGATCACCGATTCCGATTGATGACGCTTGCCCAAACGGGTGGCCTGCAGCGGCTTGAGCTCTGGATAAGGGAGATTCGGAATATTGACGTTGAGCAAATACGGTTTTGGCAACGCATCGAATTTTTTCTCGACGATCTCGCGCGCTACGCGCGCTGCGGCGTCCAGATGTTCCCAGCCTTTTTGCACCTGCGAGAAGGCAATCGACGGAATGCCGAACAAATACCCTTCGGTGGCTGCCGCCACAGTACCGGAATACAAGGTGTCGTCGCCCATGTTCTGACCCTGATTGATGCCTGACACCACCAGATCCGGTTTATACGACAACACTCCGGTCAGCGCAACGTGGACACAATCAGTGGGCGTGCCATTGACAAAATAGAAACCGTTTTCAGCGCGAAATACCGACAGCGGCCGTTCCAGCGTCAGGGAATTGGATGACCCCGAACGGTTGCTATCAGGCGCCACTACCACGATTTCGGCAATCGGCGCCAAGGCATTGGCCAGAGCGATGAGGCCCGGCGCCAGGTAGCCATCGTCATTACTGATAAGGATTTTCATGGGAAGCAATTTTACCCGATGCCTCCTTCCGAATTCATATTGAAGAGGGAGTATCACTAAATTTACGGCACAATAAAAATATTACGCGCATTTTGTTTTCATAAACCTTGAACAAACACAATGAAAGCCAGTGTTTGCGCTGCCTGCGAACTGCCTTCCCTGCACGCCGCTCCTCTTTCTCTATAAGCACTCCAACGTTACCCCAACGCAACCGGAATATCATTGGTCCGAATTAGCGCATCGCTCATGTTACGGGTGCTATCTGCATTTGTCCGCCTGAAAATCCGGCGAAGCATGAATATGCGTCCAATGTAATCCGGAAATCGCACATCAAATTGTCAACTCGAACAAAAACATAATGATCCCGAATGCCCAGCTTGCCGTAACCACCAATCTCCAGCGCGAACTGGATCAGTGCCTTCCGTTGGGGCAAAAACTTTTCCTGATCCATGAAGCGCTCAAGAACCACAGCGTTCTGATCCACCGGCTGGCAATTGCCCTGTACGATCCAAAAACCGATCGTGTTTCCACTTTTCTTTACAGCAGCGGGGAAGATGCTTCGATCTTTAACTATTCGGTCAAGCTATCGGAAGTACGTTCGCTCCGGGACATCGCACAGCACGGCGCACCGCGCATCATCAACAACCTGACAGCGCTGCCAGAAGGAACAAGCCGGCACACTCAGATCATATTGGCGCAGGGCTATCAGTCCAGTCTCACCTATCCGCTTTATTACAACGGTAGCCTTTTTGGTTTTCTTTTCTTCAACTCCTACCAAAAGAACACTTTCGGTGGCAGTTTGCTGCACCTGATGAACCTGTTCAGCCAAATGATCGCAACGCTGGTCATCAACGAAACCAGCCTGGCCCGCACTATTGCCGCTGCTATCCGCACGACGCAGAACATCACCCGCCATAAGGACGAAGAAACCGGCACCCATCTGGCACGCATGTCGCACTATTCGCGCCTGATTGCAACCATGCTGGCAAAACGGCATGGATTCACCGACGAATTCATCGAATATCTTTTGCTGTTTTCACCGATGCACGATATCGGGAAAGTTGCCATTCCCGATAGCCTTCTGTGCAAACCCGGCAAACTCACCGCCGAAGAGTTTGAAGTGGTCAAACGGCACGCCACCATTGGCCTTGAAATCATCAACAACATGGCCAAGGAATTTTCCTTTGAGGATTTTCCGCATATCCGGATGTTGCGCAACATCGTCGAAATGCACCATGAAGCGATGGATGGCAGCGGTTACCCCAATGGCTTGCGGGGGGAACAAATTCCGATTGAGGCGCGCATCTGCGCGGTAGC
>Ga0366771_1121_pt1 | contig 10104 bp, 9 predicted proteins | sample BONcelN113001C10_FD_207080 | JGI IMG/M metagenome (GOLD analysis project Ga0366771, IMG submission 207080) | Enriched cells from coal bed in the Powder River Basin, Montana, United States - BONCAT cells N11 rep2 HSBNCT.N11.300.1.C10 ...
CATTACTAACCTCTCCCTCCATTTATTGCAGACTTAATGTTAGAAAAATATCGGCTTAGCTGCTGTGCAACCGCATCGTAATATATATTGTTTTTGGCTAATTCAGCCATTTCAATATCAATATCAACATTATTACCGTCAGTTCGCAATGAATAGTTAGCTAATGTCCGTGCCGTAGGTGCCAGCTCATTTTTATTCCTAACGCTTAAGTGACGCTCATGTGTCCTGGATAATTTCTGGTCATTGGCTTCCAGGACGTTTTCAAGCTGCTGCTCAAAAGGAACTTCGCTTTTTTTAAAACCCGGTGTGTTTATGTTAGCAATATTATTACTGATAACTTTATGGCGAAACGATGCTGAATTTAATGCCTGCTCTAAAACTGCAGCATGCGGTGATGCAGAAATTGACTTTAACATGGAAAGCACCTTCTTTTCCTATGAATTCAGGACGCAACACCTGTTTTTTCAATATCATCGCATATTTCTACATATTTTCACAAAAATCCTCTAGGATGTTTGTCCTATTTAATTTAAAACTTTGTTAAAAAAAAGAGAAGCCGTCCTAATTGGGACCGGCTTCTCAGCTAATCTATTTCAGTTTTTTGAGTTCATCAAGCAGACGCTCGTTCAATACCTTGATGTAGGTGCCCTTCATGCCGAGCGACTTTGATTCAATAACACCAGCACTTTCGAATTTGCGTAAGGCATTTACAATTACCGAGCGTGTTATGCCAACCCGGTCAGCAATCTTGCTCGCTACCAGCAGGCCTTCCTTGCCGTCCAGCTCATTAAGGATATGCATTACCGCTTCCAGTTCGGAGTAGGATAATGTGCTTAGTGCAACTTGAACAGTAGCTTTCTTACGGGCTTCCTCTTCTATCTTGTCAGTGCGGTCTCTTAAAATTTCCATGCCGACAACGGTTGCACCATATTCAGCGAGGAGTAAATCGTCATCAGCAAATTGATCGTGAAATTTAGCAACAAGTAAAGTGCCTATGCGTTCGCCTACACCATGGATAGGCACTATTGTGGTAAACTTGTCTTTAAATATGCAGTCAATCCCTTCACTGAAGGCGCATAGACCGCCTTCTAAGCGTAAGTTGGGTGATGTTTCTGAGATCTTGAGCAGCCATTCGACATAACGCTCAGGGAAATAGCCTTGTTGCAGAACTTTGTCGCGCATTAAGTCGCATTCAAAGTTATCCAGCAGGGAGAAACCCAGGACAGCTCCCTCTTTGCCAACAATATAAATATTTGCGCCAATTACACTGCTAAGCACCTGCGAAATCTCGTCGTATTCTACATTCTCGGATTTTTGCAACAGTTTGTTGATTTTTCTAGTTCTTTCTAACAATGATAACACTTCAATTCCTCCTGCTAACTTCTGACCACTTTTATAAAATATAGTGGCTCAGGTCTTGATTAATAACAATATGATCCAATTTGGATTTAACGTAACTACGGTCAATGATAACAAGTTTATCGGAAAGGTCCGGAGCTTCAAAAGCGAGATCTTCCAAAAGTTTTTCAAGGATGGTATGCAGCCTGCGTGCTCCGATATTTTCTGTCTGGGCATTAACCCGACAGGCAATTTCTGCTAATTCATCTATAGCATCGTCCATAAATCTAATTTCTATTCCTTCAGACTGCAACAGACATTTATACTGCTTAAGTAATGCGTTAGCCGGTTCGGTCAGTATTTGACAGAAATCTTCTTTTGAAAGGCTGGTTAGTTCAACACGTATTGGAAATCTCCCTTGCAGTTCGGGTATCAGATCGGAAGGCTTGGCAGTATGAAAAGCTCCAGCTGCAATAAACAACACATGATCGGTTTTAACCGGTCCATACTTAGTCACTACAGTGGAGCCTTCCACTATGGGCAGAATATCTCTCTGCACACCCTCACGTGAGACATCGGGCCCGCTGGTATTGCCCCGGCCGGCAATCTTATCGATTTCATCAAGAAAGATAATCCCGGAATTTTCAGCGAGATTGACGGCGGCAGTCGTTACTTCATCCATATCAATCAGTTTTTGCGCTTCTTCCTGAATATAGATTTTACGGGCGTTACTAACAGTTACTTTGCGTTTTTTTTGCTTCTTAGGCAGTAAATTGCCCAGCATATCCTGCAGGTTCATTCCCATCTCTTCAGCGCCTGTTCCTGCAAACATTCCTACCATAGGTGAGTTATTGTCTTCAACAGTAATTTCAATAAGCTCATCTTCTAAGTCGCCGCTCTCTAGGCGGGCTTGCCATTGCTTTCTATCAGGCACGCTGGGCTCAGGGTCTTCAGGGCTTGCTTCCTGGGGAGGACTATGCATAGTGCTACTGGAAAACAGAAGTTCGAAAGGATTACGCGACTGTTCTTTTTTTATAGGGCAGAAATAATCAATAATGCGTTCATTTGCAATTGTGTGTGCCTTATCCGTTACTTCTGTCATCTTTTCCTGCTTAACCATGCGGATCGCAGTTTCGACGAGATCTCTAACCATGGACTCAACATCGCGGCCAACGTAACCGATTTCAGTAAATTTTGTTGCTTCTATTTTTACGAAAGGAGCACGAACTAATTTAGCTAGGCGTCGTGCAATTTCGGTCTTCCCAACTCCGGTGGGTCCAATCATTAAGATGTTTTTGGGAATAATATCATCCTTGAGTTCAGATGCAATCTGCTTGCTGCGCCATCTGTTTCTGAGAGCTATCGCCACCGACTTCTTCGCGTTGTACTGACCAACAATATATTTATTTAGTTCCCCCACGATTTGTTTAGGCGTGAGCTCGCTCACAATATCCCTCCTTTACAATTCTTCAATGCTTATATGGTTATTAGTAAACACGCAAATGTCTGAAGCAATCAGCAAAGCCTGTTTCGCAATTTCGGGAGCAGAAAGAGCTGAATACCCGACAAGAGCGCGTGCCGCCGCTAACGCATAGGGGCCTCCTGAGCCAATAGCTGTCACATTGTCATCAGGCTCAATCACTTCGCCATTACCAGAAATAATCAATATATGTTCTAAATCAACAACAATTAATAGTGCTTCTAAACGGCGCAGAACACGGTCTAAGCGCCACTCCTTTGCCATTTCGACTGCGGCACGCATCATATTGCCATTGTATTCTTCTAGTTTTGCCTCAAATTTGCCAAAAAGAGTAAACGCATCTGCAACCGAACCGGCAAATCCTGCAAGGACTTTACCATGGTACAACCGTCTGACTTTTTTGGCATTATGTTTCATAACAGTATTACCACCGAATGTGACTTGACCGTCGCCTGCTATCGCTGTCTTACCATTATGACGGACAGCGACAATTGTTGTAGCGTGAAACAAGGCAGCCACCTCCCTATGCTCGTGGATGAGCATTTTTATAAACGGCTTTTAGACGTTCTTTCGTTACGTGTGTATAGAGCTGCGTTGTGGAAAGATTCACATGTCCTAATAGTTCCTGTACAGAGCGAAGATCTGCTCCGTTATTCAAGAGATGTGTTGCAAATGTGTGACGAAGAGTATGCGGGCTAATATTTTTATTTGAAGCCATTTGGCACACGTACTTATCCAGTATCCGGCGAACGCTTCGGTCGGTTAGCGGTCCGCCTTTACTATTCACAAAAATAAATTGATGTGATTCTTTTGTTTTGGCAACTAAGGCAGAGCGGGTATATGAGATATAATCGCAAATAGTTTGCGCTGCCGTTCTCCCCATGGGAACAATTCGTTCTTTTGACCCCTTACCATATACCAGAATAAGCCGGTTATCATAATCAAAGTCCGGCAGATGAAGATTGACTAACTCGCTGACCCGAAGGCCTGAGGCATAGAGTAATTCTAATATTGCTGCGTCACGCCTGCCTAAAAGAGAGGTATCAGGAAGTTGTAATAGACTTTCCACTTCGGTGATATCTAAAAAGACAGGAAGTTTCTTTTCTAGTTTAGGGGTATGTATTAAACTAAAAGGATTTTCGTTGATAATGTTTTCACGGCACATGTGCCGGAAAAAAGATCGCAGAGCAGCAATACGCCTGGCAATTGTACGACGGGCATATGCTTTATCTTTCAACTCTGCCAGATAACCTCGAATAAAAATTGGAGTTACAGTTGTAACAAGAACCTCGCCGGCACACAAATGGCTGGCAAATGCAAAAAAAGCCTCAATATCCGCCCGATAATTGTTAATGGTGTGCCGGGAGGCATTGCGTTCTATTTTCAGATAAAAAATAAAGCGTTCCAGTTCTTCTTCTAAAAGAGACATATTTACTCCAGATTTTGTCGAATAATGCAATGAAAATTCATTAAATTATACTAGCACAATTGTTTGTATTATGCAATATTATTGTTTAATTTTTCAATAAATTTTTCGAGTGAGGTTAAAGCACGTTCAGAAATCATTTTATTTTTTTGTTTTTTGTCCTTGACCCGGTGCTCCAGTGGAGGCAGCAACCCAAAGTTGATATTCATTGGCTGAAAGTTATCCGGTGCGGCGCTGGTTATATAATGGCAAAGAGCACCATGCGCTGTATCGACCGGAAATTCAATGGGGTCAGCGCCATTTGCAAGACGGGCAGCATTGATTCCCGCGACTAAGCCACAGGCGGCTGATTCTACGTATCCTTCCACACCTGTAATCTGACCTGCGAATAAGATTCGCTCATGGGAGCGAGTTTGCAGCGTGCGCTTCAGCACTACCGGTGAGTTTATAAAAGTGTTACGGTGCATTACGCCAAGTCTTACGAATTCAGCATTCTCAAGGCCGGGAATCATGCGAAATACTCGTTGCTGTTCAGGCCATTTTAAATGGGTTTGAAAACCGACAATGTTATACAAGGTGCCTGCAGCATTGTCCTGACGAAGCTGAACTACGGCATGGGGGATTTCACCGGATTGCGGATGGATTAGTCCAACTGGTTTTAAAGGTCCAAATCGCAGGGTTTCGATACCTCGCCGGGCCATTTCCTCTACTGGCATGCACCCTTCGAAAAAAATCGCTTTTTCGAATTCTTTGACAGGGGTTGTTTCCGCATTAATCAGTTCATGCCAGAACCCTTCGTACTCTTCTTTATTCATAGGACAATTGTAGTAATCATCATCGCCTTTGCCATAACGGGATGCCCGGTAAATTATATTCATATTAAGAGATTCCCGGGTAAGTATCGGAGCTGCCGCATCATAAAAATACAGATATTCAGACCCTGTCACAGAACTGATTTGTTTGGCAAGAGCCGGTGAGGTGAGCGGACCGCTGGCAATGATCAGCGGCAGGTCGTTTACTATTTCTGTAACTTCAGTATCAAAAATCCGAATACGTGGGTGGGATCGGATCGCCTCAGTTATGGAACTGCTAAATGACATCCGGTCTACAGCCAGCGCGCCACCCGCAGGAACCTTGCATTCATCTGCATACTTTATGATAAGTGAATTCATTCGCCGCATCTCTTCCTTAAGCAGACCGACAGCGTTTTCAAGACCGGCCCCGCGTAATGAATTGCTGCAAACAAGCTCAGCGAAAAGGCCTGTATGATGTGCAGGCGTCATTTTCTCAGGGCGCATTTCATATAAGTCGACATCGACTCCAGCTTCAGCTATTTGCCAAGCTGCTTCGCTGCCGGCCAACCCAGCGCCAATTACTGTAACTTTAGCCACTTTTCTTCCTCCGTTTAGTTGCGGGTTTAGTTGCCACTTTTGCGGTGCTTTCTGTTTTACTGGATTTAGTTGCCGGAAGAGTTGGTCGCGTAGTGCATTCGGTGTTACTGCATATCTTCATATATCTGCCTTTTTTAATACTATGCATTACCTTAAAGGATCCACATGCTTCGCAGTTTTCTTTTAGTGGAGCATCCCAGGAAACGTAGTCGCACTGCGGATAATTTTGGCAACCGTAAAAAGGTTTCCCCCGCTTACTGCGTCTCTCAACAATCATACCTTGACATTTGGGGCAGTTTACTCCCGTTTCCTTCAAAATAGGCTTAGTATTTCGGCATCCCGGAAATCCCGGACAAGCAAGAAAATTTCCATATCTGCCATGCTTTACAACCATCATGCGTCCGCAATTTTCACAGGGAACGTCTGAAACCTCGTCCTGTATTTCAATATGACCAATCTGCTGTTCAGCATTAGCCAGTGATGAGGAAAAAGGTTGATAAAACTCGGCAAGAACATTCACTCTGGAGGCCTCGTCTTCTGCTATATGATCCAATGCATCTTCCATATGGGCAGTAAATTCAGCATCAACAATATCAGGGAAAAATTCTTTTAGCAGGTCAACGACAATAAATCCTAGCTCTGTTGGATGTAACCGTTTTTCAGTTCTTTGAACATAACCTCTTTCTAAAATAGTATCGACAATGGGAGCATAGGTACTGGGACGACCAATCCCTTTCTCTTCCAGTGTCTTTACTAAAGTAGCTTCATTATAGCGGGGAGGCGGTTCGGTAAAATGCTGCGAAGGCAAAACCTTGTGCATTTTTAGCGTCTGGTTGACCTGGAGATCAGGCAGCAAAACGTCCTTAACAGCATCGGCTTCATCTGCGCCTTCAATATAGACAGCCATAAAGCCCGCAAATTTAAGCTGGGAACCGGTTGCCTTGAGCTCATAAATACCTGCTGCTATTTCAACTGTTACAGTATCATATACTGCAGGAACCATCTGGCTTGCTACAAATCGCTCCCAGATCATAGTATAGAGTTTCAATTGATCTTTATTTAGACTTTTGGCTACAGTGGCCGGATCAAGATCAAGGTTGGTCGGTCTTATCGCTTCATGGGCGTCCTGTGAATTTTTTTTCGCATAAACAGGTGGTTTATCGGGAAGATATTCAACACCGTAGCGTGAAGAAATGAATGAGCGTGCTTCTGTTTGTGCCGTTTCCGCAACCCTTGTCGAATCAGTCCTGATATATGTAATTAAGCCGATTGGCCCCGATTTTCCAATGTCTAAGCCTTCATATAACTGTTGGGCAACCATCATCGCTTTTCTTGATGTAAAGCCCAGTTTACGGATGGCATCTTGCTGCAGGCTGCTGGTAATAAAAGGTGCTGCCGGATTGCGGCGCCGTTCTTTCCGTTTAATCTCAGTTACAGTATAAATTGCACTTTCAAGCCCTATTCTTGCGGCGTTGGCTGCTGCTTCGTTATTAATAACGGCTTTTTTACCATCTATTGCCGCAAGTTCCGCTGTAAATATTGGCGATTTTGTATTCTCCCGTAGTTTTACGCTTACATTCCAATATTCTTCCGGTTCAAAAGCCTGAATTTCTTTTTCCCTGTCACAAATCAGGCGGACGGCTACTGACTGCACACGCCCGGCGCTGAGTCCTTTACGTACCTTTCTCCACAATAACGGGCTAAGTTTATAGCCTACGATTCGATCCAGGATACGGCGGGCTTGTTGTGCGTCAATACGAGCTAGATTGAGCGGCCTGGGATGCTTAATTGCTTTTTGAATTGCAGTTTTTGTAATTTCGTTAAATTCAATACGACAGGCTGTCTGGGGATCAATACCCAGTATGTGCGCCAAATGCCAGGCGATTGCCTCACCTTCACGGTCAGGGTCAGTCGCCAGATAAACAATACCAGACTTCTTGGCTTCATCTTTTAAACCTTTGATGATGTCGCCGCGACCGCGAATGTTAATGTATTTCGGCTCAAAGTCATGATCAATGTCTACGCCAAACTGACTTTTAGGCAAGTCGCGGAGGTGGCCCATAGAAGCACGTACAGTATAATTTTTTCCCAGAAATTTTTCGATGGTTTTTGCTTTAGCTGGTGATTCGACTACTACCAGAGCCTTGTTCACTCCGATTTCCTCCCCGCGATGCGGATATAACGTTGCCCGTTTTGTTGCGCAACTAATCCTCTTAACTCTAATTGCAATAATATATATGTTAGTCTTGTGGGAGCTAATGTCGATTTTATTGCCATTTCCTCTAAACTTAGTGATGCTTCATAATCTAATAGCTGCATTACGCCCTCTTCTTCAACATTCAGGGTATCCTCTCTTAACGGCGAGCTTAGTCGGATTTGATAATCTTCTAGAATATCGCTCGCATTTTCTACAAGCTTCGCTCCTTGTTTAATCAACCGGTGACACCCTTTGCTTGTTACGGAAAAGATACTTCCCGGAACGGCGAATACATCCCGCCCCTCTTCCAGCGCATAGTCAGCCGTTATCAAGGCACCGCTTTTTTCTGCCGCCTCAATAATGACTACGCCTAAAGAGAGGCCATTAATGATACGGTTTCTAGCCGGGAAATGGCCGGGCACAGGCGGAGTGTCCGGCGGATACTCCGAAATGACTGCTCCACAAGTAGCAATTCGGCTCAATAACCGAGCGTTTTCCGGTGGATAATTAACGTTAATCCCATTGCCAATTACTGCAATTGTATGCCCCGAGTCCAATGCCCCTTCATGAGCAGCAGTGTCAATACCCCTGGCAGCGCCACTAACCACCCAGCATCCTGAACGAGCTAAGTCACCGGCAATCATGCGAGCTGCATTTTTTCCATAAGAAGAAGCCTTTCTGGCTCCGACAATAGCAATTAGATTGCGATTGTCAGGCAGCATACCTTTATAGAATAGAACCTGGGGCGCATCATACACGTTACGAAGCTGGTCGGGATATTCATCACAGCCCTGTGTTATTATTTTGATACCAAGTCTATCCCAGTAAGAAGACAGTTGTTGTATATCTATCTTTTCCCGGCCCTTTATGAATTTATTACATGTCTCGGTATCAAGCACATGCGAAAATGCCAAATCATCTTGCTTAGCATGCCATACGGTACGCCCATCACCGAAATAATCAATTAATGCAGATAACCTTGCGTTGCCAATGCCCGGCACACACCGTAAAGCGGCTTGATATAGCTTGTCCATATAATAACACCCCTTCACTGCTGCTCAAGCATACTTAGGATTCCGGCTGCAATGGAGGCAGCGGCTTGCGGTTTTCCGGCAGCGGATGAAAGGTTTTGCATGCGCTCTCTGTGTTGACTGTTCTGCAACAGCTCTTGGACTAGCTCTTTTACTTCTTTCAGATTATCAGCCCGCACGGCAGCTCCTGTATGGATCAGATACTCTGTGTTCGCCTCTTCTACACCTGGGATTGGCTTAAATATGACCAGCGGCAGACCCGCAGCAAGCGCTTCAGCGGAGCTTACCCCTCCCGGCTTAGAAATTAATAAGTCCGCCACACCCATAAGTTCGTGAATATTATCAGTATAACCGTAAAGACGAATAGATTTATTGGTTGTGCTTTTTATCTTAGACAGTTTATTATACATTGTTTGATTGTGTCCGGCTACCACTATGAGCTGAATAGTAGTTTCGATCTCGCAGCACACCTGTACTATCTGATCTAGAGGCATTATACCGGCGCCTCCCCCCATTATGAGGACAGTGTTTGCATGCTCATTGAGACCAAGCGCCCGGAGCGCGGATGCTTTATCCTGCCTGTTTGTGAATTGGCGCATGATAGGAATTCCGGAAACACTGCTTTGATTTAAAGGAATTCCGTAATCAGCAAGAGAATTCTGAATGCCTTCCTGAGCAATGTAATAATGAGTTAATTCAGGGTATATCCAGAGGCGATGAATTGTAAAATCGGTAACCACTCCAATTACCGGTATGTGAAGCAGGCCTCTTTGCCGTAAGTTAGCAACCAACCCTGCAGGAGTCGCATGGGTGCAAACAATGACGGAAGGATTGTAGCTCTGAATATATTGCCGCATACGGTTCGCGAGGTATTGGCTGATAAGACGGCGCCCCCATAAGGCAAAGCGGCTGTTGTTACCCCAACTATATGCCATTCCGTATGCCTGCGGATACAATTTTAGGATTTTTAGATAAGCATTTAATATTGTCTTACCCAGTTTGGGGTTAAAAAAATCAAAGACATTCGTCAATTTTGTCTCGAGATCAGGGCGATGCTCATTAAGTGCTTGCTGAATGGATTGAGCTGCACGAATATGACCTGAACCAATGGGAGCGCTGATAAATAAAATTTTAATCTGTTTCTTCAATTTGAACCTTTCCCCCTTGCAGAAGGAGTTTGCCATAAAACTTTACCTCAGCTTTGTCCAGATTGGACCTTTTTAGCATACTCCTGGGCTGCG
>Ga0366771_1126_pt1 | contig 9641 bp, 5 predicted proteins | sample BONcelN113001C10_FD_207080 | JGI IMG/M metagenome (GOLD analysis project Ga0366771, IMG submission 207080) | Enriched cells from coal bed in the Powder River Basin, Montana, United States - BONCAT cells N11 rep2 HSBNCT.N11.300.1.C10 ...
GCGGTTCAAACTGGTTGGCGGATGACAATGGAAAACTGGGAATTGCGTTGGCAAAAAACAACTATTATGTAAGTGATACGAACTACGGGTGGGGGCCTGAAAAAATTGGCGACCAAACGGATATCGGCCATTGGTGGTCGTGGTTCAGGGGTGAAAAAAGCAAAGTATATATGGATGCTTTGTATACTGAAAACGAAAAGCATGGCGATGATGATTACTGTAGGCTATCGGAGATACCGCCAGGAGAAAATGAAGTCATCCTGTTCAAATCCTGCTATCCGAATTCGAATTTAAAAGGCAGTCCTTCCGACCCCATACCACCGATTTCTGAAAATCCGCTCCGGGGCTTACCATCAAGATCCGAGCACCATACGGTGAGCAACGCCATGGGGATTTACATTGACCTTCTGGAGTATTTCAAAACGCGTCAGGATAAATTGTTCATTACTGTAACAGCACCGCCGGTAATGAATATTCAATGGTCGGAAAATACCCGCCTGTTCAATAATTGGTTGGTCTATGAATGGCTCAAGGATTATCCTTATAAAAATGTTGCCGTATATGATTTATATAATGTCCTGACCAGCAATGGCGGCAGTCCGCAAATCAATGACCTTGGCCTGGAAAGTGGAAACCACCATTATTTTAAGGACGGAACCATACGGCATATCATTGGAGAAAAGTGCGATACAAATAAATATCCGGTTGGAGAGAAAGACAACCACCCAGATGCTGCAGGCAACCTGAAAGCCACAGGTGAGTTCATAGACATTTTAAATATATTCTATAATGAATGGCTTTCCTCAAAGATGAGTTAAGGTGAATACTACATAAGAAGGTGATATATATGATTGATAAGGATAAAAAGAATTACGGGTATTTTGACAATGGTGGGAAAGAATATGTAGTTACGGAAGTGGACACGCCTTTGCCCTTTGTCAATTACTTCTGGAACAACAATTTTATTTCCGGTGTAAGCCAGCATATGGCAGGTATAGGTTGCTTTACTGAAAGGCCGATGCAGTATATGCATCCTGAATGCCGGTGCCTGATGGTAAGGGATGAAAACAGGCATTTTTATCTCAGGGATGATGATTCCGGTGAAATATGGAGTCCCGGTTGGTATCCTGTACAGCAAAAGCTTGACGAATATGCCTGCCGGCACGGACTTGGATATTCTGTGCTGGAATCCGCTTACAAGGGTATCAAGTCTGTTTTCAGGGCTTTTGTACCTCTGGATGAACCGGTGGAAATCTGGAAGATAACCGTAAGAAACACCGGGCTTTCTAAAAGGAGGATAAAAGTATTTTCGTTTATTGACTGGCTGCTCAAGGGCTATGAAGAATATGCCGATTACCATTCCTGCCTCAGGACTGAATACATAAAGGATAAAAACCTTTTAATGTGCTTTAATGAAGCTTATGAAAGGCCTCACGAACATTTTAACGGATTCATAGCCTCCGATAGTACGCCTGCCGGATTTGATTCATCCAGGAAGGCATTTCTGGGATATGGCCAGGTCAGCAGGCCGAAAGCTGTGGCAGAGGGAAGCTGCAGCAACAGCCTGGGGGTATGTGAAAAGCTTGTGGGGGTTCTTGAACACACATTATGTCTGGAAGGGGGAGAGGAAGCCGGATTTTACATTATGTTTGGAGCGGCAGCCTCTGTAAGTGAAGCGGGAAATTTGTGTGAGAAGCTTTTTACGCCCGGCAGGGTTGAAAAAGAGTATGAGGCGGTTGTAAAAAAAATCTGCGATGATTACAGCAGGATAAATATAGATGTACCGGACAGAAATTTGAATGAGCTGTTCAACTATTGGGTCAAGCGGGCTATACAACTGCATACGGAAGTCGGTACGGACACGGGGAAGGGGCTGAGGGATATCCTTCAGGCTGCCTGGGCCATTTCGAGTTATGATCCTATAGGAGCGCGTCAAAAGATCATTGACTCTTTCAAGCATCAATATGCGGAGGGTCATACGCTTAGAGGCTGGAATCCGGTGGATACCCACCATTATTCCGATGGACCTGTATGGATGGCGCCTGCGGTAGACTCTTATCTGAAAGAGACAGGTGATTTCAGCTTTCTTGATGAAGTTGTGCCCTATTTTGACAAGGGGGAGGCAACGGTATGGGAACATATTCTAGCTGGAATACGCCATTCAACCGGCGATTTGGGGTATCATGGACTGATTAAGGTACATTATGGAGATTGGAATGACTCGCTAAACGGTATCGGGATACAGGGCAGGGGCGTATCAAACTGGACCTCCATAGCCATGATATTCAGCATCAACGCCGCTGTGGAAATAGCCCGGTATGTTTTGAGTGATGAAGCGGTTGTACTGGAACTTAAGCAGCGGGCCGACAGGCTGAAAGAAGCCGTCAATACATACGGGTGGGATGGCAGATGGTATCTTGAAGGGGTAAATGACGAAGGCAAAAAGGTAGGTTCCCATGAGGAGCGTGAAGGCTTCGTATATCTGAACCCGCAAACCTGGGCCATTATGGCAGGTATTATAGATAATGAGAGAATGCCGCTGGTTCAGGATACCATTGACAATATTCTGGAATGCGACTATGGCTCCCTTGTGCTGCACCCTGCTTATACAAAACCCAATCCCGGAATTGGAAGAATCACATATTTTGTACCCGGTATGTGGGAGAATGCTTCACCCTATTGCCACGGGACTTCATTTAAAATCGTTGCCGATACTTTTATCAAACGGGGAAACGAAGCCTACCGTTCCATGATGAAGGTTCTGCCCGACAGCGGCCTTAACCCGTCATCGCACTCCGGATGTCCGCCCTATATGGTGACAAACATGTATTATGGTCCTGAACACCCTCGGAAAGGGCAAATTTTATACTCATGGATTACAGGGACTTCAGACTGGCTGTTTAAAGCGCTGACAGCGCACATGATCGGTGTGCGGGCGACCTATCAGGGGCTGCTGGTTGACCCCTGCGTACCTTCGCATTGGTCGGAATTCAGGCTTAAGCGGGTATTTTTTAATTCAGTTTATGATATCGTGTTTGTCAATCCGAATGGTAAACAGAGCGGGATAAGCCTGATTGAGGTTGACGGCAGTGTGGTGGACGGGAATATACTGCCCGTATTTGATGACGGTAAATGTCATAGGGTTAAAGTAATTATGTGAAGAGAGAAGGTATACACATGAGAATATTGAAAGGTAGAATAATCATTGCCGTGGACCATGCCATGAAGGAGTCGGCAAAGACAGGACAGGTTATTATGCTATAGGAAGCAAAAAAATCATTATGAATGTATTCAGTGGGGGTTAAATAAAATGAAAAGGTATGTAATAGCGGGTGCAAGCAGTAGGTGTCATTATATGTTTGCAAAGCCTATTGTTGAAAAATTCAAGGAGGAGGCAAAGCTGACAGGGATATTTGATATAAACAGGACAAGAGCGGAATATATGAGCAGGGACACTGATCCAGGTATCACGGTATATACGGATTTTGACCGGATGATGAAGGAGTGCGCCCCGGACATTGTTATTGTCGCAACAGTGGACCGGTACCATCATGAGTATATTATGAAAGCCCTGGACTACGGATGTGACGTCATAACGGAAAAACCGATGACAATAGACGAAGTTAAATGTAATGCCATACTCGACAAGGAAAGGGAGACGGGCAAAAAAGTTATTGTGACCTTCAATTTAAGATTCGTCCCGCACATTACCAGGATAAAGGAGCTTATCGATGAAGGCGCCGTAGGGAAAATTCTGAGTGTCAACATGGAATACCTTTTGGACACCTCGCATGGGGCGGACTATTTCAGGAGATGGCACAGGAGAAAAGAAAATTCTGGCGGTCTTCTGGTACATAAATCCACGCATCACTTTGACCTGATCAACTGGTGGACAGGGGAGGAACCGGAAGTGGTATATGCAAACGGCTCGACAAGGTTTTACGGCCCTACCAGGGAAAAGAGGAGTGAAAGGTGTTTGACATGCCCATATCCGGATAAATGTGAATTTGCGGTCAGATACCAAGATGACCCGTATATGAACGAAATGTATTTTAAGGCAGAAAAGGAAGACGGATATTTCAGGGATCGGTGCGTTTTTTCCGATGAGATAGATATCGAAGACTCTATGTCGGTTGAGGTCAAGTATTCAAAAGGCGCCCTGCTGACATATTCCCTGATCGCGTATAGTCCGTATGAGGCTTATAAAATATCCATAACAGGGACAGAAGGAAGGCTTGAAGCGGTTGCGCACTTGAGCGGTTACGAAGCCGATGGGGATACCAACCGGATAACGATATTCAACCGGCGGGGCGAGAGGGTTACATATGATATAAAAAAGGAGTGGGGTATGCATGGGGGTGCTGATGAAAGGCTGCAAGGAATGCTTTTCCGTAATGATATGCCTGACCCCTTGGGACTACTTGCCGGGTCATACGACGGTGCGAAATCAATCATGATCGGTATATGCGCAAACAAGAGCATAAAAGAAAACAGGCCGGTTTTCGTAAAAGATTTGCTGTTGGATAAAAAATAAAATTTGTGATGGGAATATATCAAGGGAATGCGTAGACGTATAAGGGAAAGAAAGCTGAGTTTGCATTATGACGACATACTGGAGGTATATTCTTGATGCTGTTGTCAGTGATGTGGAACCCGGTTACGTGGAAGATTGGGGTAAATCGTATGAGTTTGTTATAAATGGCAAGGCAATTTTTATAAGAGGTTCGAATCTGATTATAGAAGACAGCGTAGTTACCAGATATTCTCCCCGGCGCACCGAAAAAATGCTTAAGGACTGTGTGGAAGCAAACTTTAACTGTGTCAGGGTATGGGGAGGATCCCTTTATCATTATGATTATTTTTATGAGACTTGTGACAAACTGGGATTGGTAGTTTATCACGATCTAATGTTTGCATGCCATGCTTACCCAATATACGAAGGGTTTGTCGAGAGTGTTAAAGAGGAAATCAGGGATAATGTAAAAAGAATCAGACATCATGCATGCCTGGGCTTGTGGAGCGGAAATAATGAAATAGAGATTATTATTGAGATGTTTACCAGCAAAACCGAACCTATGTTCCAAATCATTCAGGAGTATTTTAACTGTAAGCTTGATGCTGCTGGGGAAGATCTTGTAAAAGAAGAATATAAAAAGCTTTTTGCAGAAGTAATACCTGAATTGCTTAAAGAGCTGGATCCACAGACTTCATATGTACGAAACTCTCCGTCAAATGATGAATTTTTCGAACGCATTGAGAATAGAGGTGATTCTCATTACTATTTAGTTTTTGATAACATGACTTCTTATATTGAACACTATTACAGGTTTGTATCTGAAATGGGATTCCAGAGCTATCCCAGTATGAAAACAATTGAGACTTTCACATTGCCTGAAGACCGCCGTCCGGATTCACCAATAATGTATAAACACCAAAAGAGCGGGAATGGAAATCAGGCTATTGAAACCTATATGGGTAGGGACTTCAATATACCGAAGGATTTTGGACTATATATCTATGCGTCCCAGATTCTGGCGGGGGAAATCCTGAAATACACAGCAGAGCACATGCGCAGAAACCGGGGACGCTGTATGGGAATGATATCCTGGCAGCTAAATGACTGCTGGCCCGTAGTTTCATGGGCCGGTATTGATTACTTCGGCAGATGGAAGGCACAGATGTATTAACAATATAGTAAAAAAGGGGATATAAAACAATGAATCCGAAGTATAAAAAACTGTTTGAAAGAAGCTAAGTATCCATCTGCAAAGGCGATTGGCGACTGTGTATCATCGGGCAGGTTGGTGAAACTGTAAGATCCGGATTCTTCGTTGCACAGGCAATTGAATAATACGATTTTTATGCTGTTAAAACAACTTTGTAGTTACATAATAAACAAATATTTATATGACTGTTATCAGTCAGTTAGGAGAAAATTATATGACAGATATTAAAGGGCGTACCGCATTTATAACCGGAGGTGCCAATGGCATCGGATTAGGCATAGCCCGGAGCTTTGCGCGCGCTGGCGCCAAGTTGGCCCTGACAGATATTGACTCTGCCGCCCTCGCTCGGGCGAAGGAAGAACTGCAGGGTATTACCCAGGTTGAGACATTCATGCTCGATGTGCGTGACCGCGACGCCTTCGAGGCAACTGCAGATGCAGCCGAACGTGCACTGGGACCTGTAACACTCCTGTTCAACAATGCCGGTGTTGCTGCTGTTAGCGCTATAATGAACCTCAACTATGAACTTTGGGATTGGGCTCTCGGTATAAATCTCTACGGTGTAATCAACGGTTTGCAGACATTTATGAAGAGGATGATGATGAACGGTCAGGGTGGCCATATTGTGAATACAGCTTCGGGTGCGGGCCTTGTGGCAGTTGGAAACGGAGTTTTATATACTACATCCAAATTCGCGGTGGTCGGACTGTCGGAGGAGTTGAGCATTAGCGAAGAATTGAAGGCTTTTGGGATCAGTACAAGCGTGCTTTGTCCTGCTCGCGTAGCGACTGACATCGTCAAAAGATCGGTGGAGGCTACTCCCAAGACCGAGAGTTCTCTTCGGGATGAGATAAAAAAGAAGATAGAAGAGAGTGTAGAAGCGGCAGGAAAGGCGCTTCATGAGTTAGGCCTCAGCATTGACGTCGTTGGTGATATGGTTCTCAAGGGAGTGCAGGAAAATGCTACGTTCATTATTACCGATGACCTGATAGAGCCTGCTATCAAAGCCAGGTCAGAAGCGATTCTCAAATCCATACCGAAATAGGCAGACGTAACCATCTCATGTCGCCTATGGGTACACGAGATTAAGTTCTATGATTGTGAGCTTTGGATATGGACTATTCCTGGCTGTTGATATGGCACTTATTGCAAGGATACTGCCAAATGAGAAAGATGCCGCAAAAGACTTTGTAATCAGAATATAGCTAATGTAATACCTCAAGAAATCGTACCTTTTATTGGCCCTGCACTCCTTGCAATAGGCGTGTGGGGACTCTTATTTGGTTCACTGTCAATTTTCGTAGTTTTAGCTGTCCTTGCTGTAATACCTATACCGGTAGAAGGATAATTTATTTGGCATGATAGTAATCACGATACTTTTGATTATTAAATTCTATTCCGCCCTTGCTGGGAAGATCAAGGCTATTCGCCAGACGATATGGTGAAATTTGTTGAAACCTCAAATAACTGCTTTTTACTATTAATGCAGCAGCGGCAGCAAATATCCAGGTCTTTTTGATTTGTGTTTAAACTTTGACATATTAAAAAACTCCTTAAAAATGCAATTCATAATTAAAGATTAGTGCCATTAATAATTAATGTTTTGAAGAATCCGGCTCAATAATGCTTTTCTGAAGTGATTCCCTCTGAAGTGATTCCTCTTGAGCCTCTTCAGTCATTGTGTTTATTGCAATATATCCTGAAGCAGGTTCAATTGTCACGGATAAATTTAAAATCCTGGAAATATCCTCCATGCTTAAATAGTTGTAACCATCTGCTTCATAATATATGAAACAGGCCTCCTCACCATTTACGTATGTTTTTAGCGGCGACGGAGGTGCTGTTACTATTGCCTCAAGGTTACTTTCGGCTGATATTTCATTTGCAGGTGCAATATGATCTGCCTCATCAGGATTTTCATCAGTAAGATCATGCTGTTCCATACCTGTATGGAAATGCATTGATTTATTTTCGCTGTCCCAATATATTTCAAACTTCTTTTTGGTTCCGCCAAGTATCTGTGCTATATCCCGGATTCTATAATAACTTGTACCATCTATATCATAAGTATTAAAATTGAAGCTATTGTTATCTACAAATACAGTGTTTGTCTTCGGTAATACAGTAATAGCTTTTTCTTCAACATCAATAAAACGTGTAAAGTATTCATCGTATGAAAGACCGCTGTCAAACACAGCCGTAGCCAGCTCAACACCTATATAACGCAGGTGCCAGGGCTCATATTCATATCCTGTTATTTCTTCTTTTCCTTCAGGGTATCTGATAATGAAGCCATATTTATATGCATTCCGGCTGTACCAGGCAAACTCCTTAGTGTATTGCACCCATAAATTTGTGCCGACTACATCTACAGCCAGTCCGAGTTGATGCTCACTGTGCCCGGCGCGGGCTGATACCTTATCTCTAATTGCCATTGATTCGGTATTAAGTTTTTTTATCTTGCTGAAATATACGGAGCTTTGCGTTTTGTAGCTCCTGTAAGCGGATACTGCTTTAATGCTCAGTCCCAGGCTGTCTGCATCTTTGCACATTTTTTCAAAAGCCATTCTGGAATCAGCTCTGAGCATAATACTGCCATTGCTGTATTTTGCGCTTATTGTTTCCAAGCCTTCCGGAATATAGTCAGCATTTAGTTGATTATACTTGTTTACCAGGACATCTGCCCTGCTGGGTTCGGCTATGGGTGAAATATTTGAATAAAATTCGTTATCCAGCCCTATGTTTACATATATTATAGCTTGTTCCCAGGAATAATTTTTATTTTTCTCTTTATACTCTATATACCTTGCTGCATTTTCAGTGTGATAATAGTTTAAATAACTATAATTCGACAGTTCTTCCGAATAGGTCGGCTCCAGAGCTGCAACTTTGGCAGTATGAAAGGATATAAGCATCATAACAAGGCAAAGGCAGATTATCTTATTTTTTGACTTAATGCAATTCATACAAAATCACACATTAAAAAAGGTTACATCATAATACCACAACCAAACAGTCCTCAAATGCTCATGGTAACCCTACAGCCATGGTAAATTCTTTAGGCTCGCAGCTTTGTGTCCTTTTTACACCTTATATTATTTTTTTAATAAAACATATCACTTGTGTCGTAATTTGTCAATGCTTTCGGGAAGCAATGGGGACGGTTCCTTTTACTTTGTGTGAGGCCAGGTTAGTTATTACTTGATATATTGAATGAACTTAGTTTTTTCACCACGGCATCAAGCAAACAACAATGATTCTATGCGGTTTGCGCCGATGGCTGGTTAAAAAACTTCATTCAATTATATAGAATACATCTACGAAGTATATACCTGCAGAATTCATATTAATTAAACTTGAAGTACACAAGGAGTACACATCCGGGCTGTATAATTATTTACAGGAAAGAAACAAAGGGAGATGGAGCAAATAATTACTATACTTTTGAAAATACGTGTATATATTAATAAACAGGCAAAGCAGCTTCCTGTTATACTTTTTTTGCTTCCAAGCTTATGCGGTTTTCTTCTGTTCTTTCTTGTGCCATTTGTTGCGGGAATAGGCTATGCATTAACAGATAACCCGGTTAACGGCAGGTTTGTCGGGTTAAGAAATATAATCGGGCTGTTTGAAAACGGTGCTTTTTTATTGGCGTTTAAAAACACCATGGCTTTTATGATACCTTCTGTATTTCTTAATACCATATTGCCGCTTGTTGTGGCAATGCCCCTGACCCGTACGGTGTTTTGCCCTAAGATTGTCAGAACACTATTCGTATCGCCCATTGCGGTGCCGGCAGCGACAGTAGTTCTGTTTTGGCAGATTTTCTTTGATAATTACGGTCAAATGAACCATTTGCTGACAGGCTGGGGCATGAAGCCGCAGGATTGGCTTGGTGGGACGTGGGGCATAGCG
>Ga0366771_1110_pt2 | contig 9628 bp, 10 predicted proteins | sample BONcelN113001C10_FD_207080 | JGI IMG/M metagenome (GOLD analysis project Ga0366771, IMG submission 207080) | Enriched cells from coal bed in the Powder River Basin, Montana, United States - BONCAT cells N11 rep2 HSBNCT.N11.300.1.C10 ...
CCTGTTGCAGAATGTCAAAAAGTACAAGCCGCTCGAATACGGCGGCAAGGATGACTTTCAACTGGCCCAGGCGATCAATCATCTGAAAGGCCTGCCGGTAAAAACGTCCAAGATAAAGATCGAGGAACGGAAAAACGGCAAGAAAACGGACAAGAGCGTCAAGACCGATAAAGACGACAAGACCGATAAAAACGAGAAGAGCGACAAGGACAATAGCGGGCGCTAGGGAATATTGAGATGGATGATCAACAACTGCTTCGCTATTCCCGCCATATATTATTGGACGAAATCGGCATTGAAGGCCAAGAAAAGATACTGTCCTCCCATGCTCTTGTAATCGGTGCCGGCGGTCTTGGTTCCCCGGTTTCGCTTTACCTTGCGGCGGCCGGCGTAGGCACGATTACGCTGGTCGATAACGACACAGTCGATCTTACCAATCTGCAGCGCCAGATATTGCATACCACGGACCGCGTAGGCCAGAAAAAAGTCGAATCGGGAAAGCAGACGCTGGCGCAGGTTAATCCGGATGTGCACGTCATCGCACTGGCAGAGCGCGTAGAAGGCGAGCGGCTGGCCGAACTGGTGAGGAAAGCCGATGTGGTGCTTGACTGTAGCGATAACTTTGCTACACGGCACGCGGTAAACCATGCTTGCGTCGCCAACAAGGTACCGCTGGTGTCAGGTGCCGTGATTCGTTTCGACGGCCAGGTTGGCGTGTACGACCCGCGTCGCGCGGATATGCCATGCTACTCCTGCCTGTTCCCTGCGGATCAGCAATTCGAGGATGTCGCATGCTCAAGAATGGGCGTATTCGCGCCTGTGGTTGGCATGATCGGGACGGTGCAAGCTACCGAAGCATTGAAGCTGCTGGCCGGAATAGGCGAACCGCTGGCGGGCCGCCTGCTTCTGCTGGATGCGCTCAAGATGGAGTGGACCTGCATACGTATCGGGCGAAGCGCCCAATGCCCGGTCTGCATGGGCGCGTAAGAATCCGCGCAGCCGTTCCTTCGTGTTTGCAGGGGATCCGTAAAGAATATCTGACGATTTCCTGCAAGCACAGCCGTACAATTTGAAACAATTCCCTGTCAACAATCCTGTCTGTGATGCGTTAAGGATACATGCAGAATTTTTCTGCGTTTAACGTCCCACGAGGAATTGAAATGAACAAGCTTATTGCAGCACTTATTGCCACCGTCTTTGCAGCCGGCGCCGCTTTCGCCCAAGCTCCCGCACCGCAACAGCCCGGCCAAACTTTGGAGAAATCCTTTGCTTCTCCGGCGCAAAAATCGGAAGTGAAAAAGACCGAAAAGAAGCAAGTCAAGAAAGCCAAGAAAGTAAAGAAGACCAAGAAAGCTAAGAAAGCCAAAAAGGTCAACAAGCACAAGAAAGCGCATAAGAAGTCATCGGCCAAAAAAGCACCGCGCAAGAGCGTCTCAGACCAATAAGCCCAGGGGCCGGTAAAACGGCTTTGCGGCAATAGCGCAAGCTTGAAGCTGGCGCCCCGTTTAAGGGCGCCAGCTTTTTACATTCTGAATCCGCAGGCGCGCATTCTCTTGCGCAGCACGATTAGGCGACGCCATAGCGGCTGCGGTAGGCCGCTACAGCCTCCTTGTAACGCGCCAGTTCGGGATTCGAGCCCGCTTCGGACAAATACCCCAGCAAGTCGTTCAGGTTGCCGATGGAAATGACGGGAATGCCATAAGTGTTGCTTACTTCCTGAACTGCAGAGTTTGCCGATAGAGCTCCCTCCTTGCCTGAGCGCTCCATGCGGTCGAGTGCGATCAGTACAGCGCACGGGGTTGCGCCGGCGGCACGGATGATTTCGATCGATTCATTAACCGATGTGCCGGCCGAAATGACGTCATCCACTATCACTACGCGCCCCTTGAGGCTGGCTCCGACTATGGTGCCACCTTCGCCGTGGTCTTTTGCCTCCTTGCGGTTGAAGGCGAATGGCACATTGCGCCCGCGGTTCGCCAGCGCAACGGCGGTTGCAGAAGCCAATGGAATGCCCTTATAAGCCGGACCGAACAGCATATCGAACTGGACGCCGGAATCGAGCAGGGTTTGCGAATAGAAATCCGCCAGGCGTCCTAGCGAAGCGCCATCATTGAATAGCCCCGCGTTAAAGAAATAAGGCGAATTCCGTCCCGCCTTGGTGATGAATTCTCCGAAGCGAAGAACGCCGGTGGAAACGGAGAACTGTATAAACTCGTGTCGTAAGTTGCTCAAGATTTGCCTCGACCTGGTTGAAAAGGATCAATCCAGGCATTGTAGCGCTTCCGGACAATTTTCCAGAGAGCAACAAGGCGCTTTTCCTTCGATTTTAGTATGATTGCTTTCATTCAATTTTGTATACTCGACATGAAGAAAATTATTTCCGCAAACCTGAACGGGATTCGCTCGGCAGCCAGAAAAGGGTTTTTTGACTGGATGAAGGCGCAGTCCGCCGATTTCGTCTGTGTGCAGGAACTCAAGGCGCAGCAATCCGACATGACTGGCGAGCTGCTTACGCCCGATGGCTATCAAGGTCATTTCCACTATGCTGAAAAGAAAGGCTATTCCGGTACCGGAATTTACAGCAGGGAAAAGCCTGATGCGGTTCATGTCGGTTTCGGCTGTGAAGAATTCGATGCCGAGGGGCGATATGTCCGCTGCGACTTTGGCAATTTCAGCATAATTTCTTTGTATAGCCCATCCGGCTCATCGTCGCCGGAGCGGCAGGAGGCCAAATTCCGGTTTCTTGTCGTCTTTCTTCCTCATTTGGCTACGCTACGTGATAGCGGTCGCGAGATCGTTATCTGCGGCGACTGGAACATCGCTCACAAGGAGATAGACCTGAAAAACTGGAAGAGCAACCAGAAGAATTCCGGTTTCTTGCCGGAAGAGCGCGCCTGGATGTCGCAGGTGTTTGGCGAGACGGGCTGGGTAGATGTGTACAGGCGGCTTCATCCTGGCGCGACCGGCGATGCCTATACCTGGTGGAGCAATCGCGGTCAGGCATGGGCTAACAACGTCGGCTGGCGCATCGACTATCACGTTGCGACTCATGGAGTCGCCTCCGCGGCCAAGACTGCCGCCGTCTACAAGGAGCAGCGTTTTTCAGATCATGCTCCGCTGGTCGTTGAGTATGCGCTTTCCGGCTATTTGTAGCTCTATCAGCCGAATCAGATATTGTTGGCTTCAACAACATCTGATTCGTCTTCAAATATGCTCTTCATTCTCATTTCTCCCTGACCAAAATGGCAGAGAGGACAGCCCGGCTAGCGCTTTGCTCTTATCGCAGATGGAAAGAAAAGCTGCTGACCGCCTACCTTGAATTCGGCGATCTTTTGTTGTCCCTCCTTTGACGTTATCCAGTTAATCAACTGCATTGCCCCCTTGTAATTGATATCCGGATATTTGGCAGGGTTGACCGCGATGATGCCGTAGGGATTGAACATTTTCGGGTCGCCAGCGACCAGCACCGCCAGGCCTGTTTTGGCACGGTATGCTCCATACGTTGCACGGTCGGTCAGCGTATAAGCTTGCATTTGCGCAGCCATGGTCAGCACCTCGCCCATGCCGAGCCCGGCGGAAACGTAAGCACTGCCTATGGGCTTGGTGCCTGCTTCTTTCCAGTAATTTCTTTCCATCTGGTCGGTGCCTGAATTGTCGCCGCGGGAAATGAAGCGCGATCCGCTGCCTGCAATTTTCCTCATTGCGCCTATCACATTCCGGCTCCCCTTGATTCCCGCTGGATCGCTCTCAGGGCCGACGATAATAAAGTCGTTGTACATCACGTCGCGCCGGTTGACCCCGTGTCCTTCGGCGATAAACTTGTCTTCAGAAGGACGGGCATGAACCAGCGTTACATCCACGTCGCCGTTTTTCGCCAGTTCAAGAGCCTTGCCGGTGCCGACCGAGATCACCTGTACCTTGTTGCCGGTCTTGGCTTCGAATGCAGGCAAAAGGAACTTCAGCAGGCCTGAATTTTCAGTGCTGGTAGTCGTGGATAGCCTGATGATGCCTTGTGCAAAAGCTGGCATTGCCAGAGCCAGAAACAAGGCTAGCGCAATCCGGAGTTTCTTCGAAGTGTTCATATAAATCCTCTATCAGCAAGAAGCGTCGCTGTCTTTCAAATTATCAAAAGTGATATATTACGTTTCGCCTTATTACTTTCCTATATGAAATGTTGTTCCTATGTTGCATATCAAGCTGGACTACACGTTTGCAGGCACACCCAACAAGAAGAACCAGCTCAATAATCCGCTATTTGAGCTGCTGGGGGCGATCCACCGCACCGGTTCCATTTCAAAGACTGCGCAAGAGACAGGCTACTCCTACCGCCATGTTTGGGGAGCGCTGAAGAAATGGGAAGTTGTTCTGGGCGCGGAATTAATTGTGTGGAAAAAAGGTGAGCGAGCCAGACTGACAGCTTTCGGACTTGGATTCAACCGGTCAGTGCAACAAGTTGACTGAATCGTTCAGCCGGCGTTTGGTAGTTTAAGGTTTTCCTTGGTCGCTCGTTTAGTTTTGTTGCGACCGCATTGAGCTGGGCCTGCGAGTAGTCCGAGATATTGATCCCCTTTGGGAAATACTGCCTCAATAGTCCGTTGGTATTTTCATTGCTTCCGCGTTGCCAGGGGCTGTGTGGGTCACAGAAATAAACGCTGATGTCAGTCGCCAGGGTAAAGCGCTTGTGGTCTGCCATTTCTTTACCTCGATCCCAAGTCAGAGATTGGTAGAGATCCTGTGGCAACTGGCGAGCGTTTTTGATCAAGGCATTGATGACGGTTTCGGTGTCTTTGCTGGCGACTTTCACGAGCATCACATAACGGGTATGGCGCTCAACCAGGGTGGCGATCTGGCTATTGCGGCTCCCGAACATTAAATCACCTTCCCAGTGACCGGGTACCGCTCGATCCTCCACAGTGGCCGGGCGTTCACTGATAGACACGGTGTCGGTGATTCGGCCATGGTTAGCTGTCTTCTGCGTGTGATGACGAGATCGGCGCATGACGCGAGTGCGCCGCAGATGCGCCAATAACTCCTTCTTCAGAGCGCCGCGAGCCTGGATGTAGAGACTGCGGTAAATGGTCTCGTGTGACACGTGATAACCATCACTTCCCGGATAAGTGTGCTTTAGCCAACCGGCAATCTGCTCTGGTGACCACTGCGATTGGAGTTTGCTAGCCACAGCACGCGCCAGTGTTGGATTGTCAGCCAGCTTACAGCGCTTGGGACGATGGGCGCGATCCCAGGCTGCAGAATCGGCACAACTTGCACGATAGCCTTCCTGGCCGCCATTACGATTGATTTCCCGACTGATGGTCGAGGGCGCTCGCTTGAGCAGTCCGGCAATTGAGCGGATCGAATGACCGACGGCCAGCGAACGGGATATCTCTTCACGCTCTGCCAGAGTTAACGCCAGTGGTGAACGGCGTCGCTCTGCAGGAGGTATGCCGCCCGTCTCGGCCAGAATTCGTTGGACCGATGAGTGGTTACGGTCGAACAGTTGGGCAATCTGCTGAAGGGATTCGCCTTTCTTCCAGCGTTCCCACATCATTGCCTTCTGAGTTTGGGTGTAATAAATCCTGGGTCTTTGCTTCATCCGCAACACTCCTTCTGCTTACGCAGAGTTTAATGTGTTGCATCGACCGGTTGAATCCAAGGAGAAAAGCTTCTGTTTGCCGAGCAGAGAGCCAAGGCGAGGGTGCTTCCGCAGATCGACAACCTGGTCGGCGAGATGGAGCGTGAATTTGCTCTTGCGTTTGACGAGAATATCCATGTTCTCTCGCTCCATGCCAGCCACGATCTGGCGCTGAACCGTCTGAAGGATTTCCTTGCCAGCGAAGCCGGACTTTATTTGAACCTGCAGTTCCAAGGCAGCCTGACTTCGCTTTCCGCTCTTGCGCGAGGCGAATGCATGCTTGCGGGGTTTCATATTAGCAGCGCGCATTCCGCAGGCACACTAGCTCAAAAGTCCTTCAGAAAACTGCTCAAACAGGACAGGCACAGCCTGATTCGTTTCGTGGTTCGCCAGCAAGGACTGATGATGCGCTCGGGTAATCCAAAGCGGATACGGGGCATAAGTGACCTGAAACGGGGCGATATCCGCTTTATCAACCGCGAACAAGGTTCAGGCACGAGGCTGGCAATCGAGCAATTGTTAATACAGGAAGGAATTGCGACTTCGCTTATCAATGGCTTCGACCAAGTCGAAACCACGCACCTTGCCGTTGCGGCTGCAGTGGCTTGCGGTCAGGCTGACACCGGCTTCGGAATCCAGGCGGCGGCCGCGCAGTTCGGTCTAGATTTCATTCCCTTGATGCAGGAGCAATATTACTTTGCCTGCCTCAACGATACTTTGAACGAAGCGGCCACGCAGAAGCTGTTGGAACTGCTCAAAAGCAAGCGCTGGCGCCAGATACTCGACGACATGCCCGGCTACGACTGTAGTTCAGCCGGTCAGGTCGTATCGGTAATCGACGCCTTTCCGCGGCATCAGACCGGCTAAACGTCCGACACTCATCGCGAAAAAGCCGGTCGATAGTTGATACGGGTCAAGCGTTCCGGAATTCGAGGCAACGCAATTGGAATATGGCCGCCTAATAAGCTGGGTACTTTTCTTTTTCTCCTGGTCGAGAAAGCGCTAGCGAAGCGTGCGACAGACAAGAGGCTATCGATGAAGCAGCTGATCCGTGTCGAATCCGATTCAGTTCACGTGGAAGGCATGCTGGACCTACCGGAAAATCCGGTCGGAATCGTTCTATTTGCGCACGGCAGCGGCAGCAGTCGGCTGAGCCCGCGCAACAATTACGTTGCCCGCATGTTGCGCGAGGTTGGATTGGGAACTCTCCTGATGGATCTTCTGACTGAAAAAGAAGACCAGGATTATCATCGCCGCTTCGATATCCAGTTGCTTGCCAAACGTCTCGGGGACTCCGTACGCTGGCTTCAGCGGAACAAAGAAACAGAGAGAACGAGGATCGGGCTTTTCGGCGCCAGCACAGGTGCAGCAGCCGCCCTGCAGGTGGCCGCCGAGTATGGCAAGGATATAGCGGCGGTGGTTTCCCGCGGCGGACGGCCCGATCTGGCGGGATCCGTCATATTGAAGAAAGTCAGGGCGCCGACGCTTCTTATCGTAGGGGGAGACGACGATGTCGTGATCGAACTGAATCGAAGCGCCTTTGCTGAACTTGATTGCGAAAAGCGGATTGATATCGTTCCTGGCGCGACTCATTTGTTTGAAGAGCCCGGCAAGCTGGAAACGGTAGCCGGGCTGGCCAGGGACTGGTTCATTGATCATTTTGTCCAATTGCAGCGAGACAGCACAAGCGAAGCATGACCTGCGAAACAGGAGCGCATTTTTAATGAACAACTGAAGCAGTTTCTCTGATCAGCAGGAGAATTCAAGAATGCCAACTGTCAACAATGCCCAAGTAAATTCTGCGATCATTTCCAGTGCCCATATCTTAAAAGGCGCAGCCGATGATTACGATGCGCTGATGCAACAGATTGGAGACGCCCGTATCGTGCTGCTTGGCGAAGCGAGCCATGGAACGTATGAGTTTTATCGCGAGCGGGCAACTATTACGCAACGTTTGATTGCGGAGAAAGGTTTTGCCGGCGTGGCGGTCGAGGCTGACTGGCCCGATGCGTATCGGGTCAACCGCTACGTTCGCAACATGAGCAGGGACAGGAGCAGCGTGCAGGCGCTATCCGGTTTTGCGCGATTCCCGACGTGGATGTGGCGCAATACCGAAGTGGTCCGGTTTGTCGAATGGCTGCGCGCGTACAACGATGGCTTGGCATCTCCATCAGCCAAAGTCGGTTTTTACGGGCTTGATCTGTATAGCATGTTTACGTCGATTGAAGCGGTGCTGGGCTATCTGCAAAGCGTCGATCCTGAAGCGGCGAAACGCGCCCGCGCCCGCTATGCGTGCTTTGATCACTATCACGAGGACAGCCAGAGCTATGGCTACGCAGCGGCTTATGGCATTTCGCTTTCTTGCGAGAACGCCGCGATAGAGCAATTGCGGGACATGCAAGCCAATCGCTTCGGAGCGCTGGAAAGTGAGGGCAATGATAGCGACGAGCTTTTTTACGCTCGCCAGAATGCAATACTGGTCAAGAATGCGGAGGAGTACTACCGCACAATGTTTCGAGGGCGCGTTTCTTCATGGAACCTGCGCGACAGCCACATGTCTGAAACCCTGGACGCGCTTGCTTCCCACTTGTCCCGGACGGATAAGCCGGCAAAAATAGTGGTATGGGAGCATAACTCCCATGTCGGGGATGCGCGCGCAACTGAAATTGGACAGCAAGGCGAGTGGAACGTCGGGCAGCTTGCGCGTGAAAAGCACGGCGGCGATACATATATGGTTGGATTTACCACGCATCACGGCATGGTGACGGCTGCGACAGACTGGAATGAGCCGGCCGAGCGAAGGCGGGTCCGGCCGGGAATAGCCGGAAGCTATGAAGATTTATTCCATCGAGCCGGAATACCCGCATTCATGCTGTTGCTGCGAGGGGATAAGAATTTGGAGAGCCTGTTGTCCCAGCCAAGGTTGGAACGCGCGATCGGCGTGATTTATCGTCCGGAAACGGAACGCCAAAGCCATTATTTTCATGCCGACTTGCCGCGGCAGTTCGATGCGGTGATCCACATCGATGAAACAAGGGCCATCGAACCCCTGGAGCGGACGAGCAATTGGGAAACAGGGGAAGTTGCCGAAACGTACCCATTTGGGGTGTAGCGGAACGGAGCGTTTAATCGCCGGTAACTATTTCCACAGAGGAGTTTGCCGGCAGGGCTTGAATCAAGCGTCTAATGACAGGCACATGCGCAGGCATGTGCCTGGATCAGTTACATCGAAAGGTGGTTGGCTACGAAATCGGCATCCTTGTCGCCGCGTCCCGACAGGTTGACCAGGATGTTTTTGTCGGCTCCAAGATCTTTGGCAACTTTCATCGCATAAGCGACAGCATGCGCGCTCTCCAGAGCAGGAAGAATACCTTCGGTGCGTGACAATGTAATGAACGCATCCAGGCATTCCTCGTCTGTGACCGCTTCATACTGCACTCGGCCAATATCTTTCAGATAGCAATGCTGCGGACCGACGCCCGGATAATCGAGGCCGGAAGCGATCGAATAAACCGGCAGAGGTTCGCCCTTGTCGTCCTGCAATGTGTAGCATTTGAAGCCGTGGATTGCGCCCTTGGTTCCCTTGCTCATGGTGGCTGCATGGTCAGGCGTATCCAGCCCTTTTCCAGCCGGTTCGATGCCAACCAGCCGGACCCCGTCATCAGGCAGGAATTCGGTAAAGATGCCCATCGCATTCGAACCGCCGCCGACGCACGCGGTAACCAAGTCAGGCAACCGGTGTTCGCGCTCCAGGAATTGAGCGCGGGCTTCCCGTCCGACAATACTCTGAAAATCGCGCACCATCTTCGGAAACGGATGCGGGCCGACCACCGAGCCGATCGCGTACAGGAAATTGACCGGGTCTTTCATGTATTCTTCGAATGCGCTGTCGACCGCGTCTTTCAGCGTTCTCGTGCCGCGCGAAACCGGAACCAGCGTGCATCCGAGAATTTTCATCTTCGTCACGTTCGGATGTTCTTTAAGAATATCGACTTC
>Ga0366771_1131_pt1 | contig 9400 bp, 3 predicted proteins | sample BONcelN113001C10_FD_207080 | JGI IMG/M metagenome (GOLD analysis project Ga0366771, IMG submission 207080) | Enriched cells from coal bed in the Powder River Basin, Montana, United States - BONCAT cells N11 rep2 HSBNCT.N11.300.1.C10 ...
AGGCGTTTCACATATACCCCGGTACTGAAAGGGTTGGCTGGAAGGGCTGGTGCGGGCACCTGATCAAGGACCAGTGGGCTATGGGCGGAAGAAAGGAAAATGTCGTCCTCTGTCTTGAAAATGAACGAATCCTTGAAGCGATAGAAGAATATAACCGCATTCATGCCGCCGATTGGATCAGGCTGCCCAATCTGATGTATATTATCCTGGGGTATGAATTATCCTACCTGTGTTATTGTGACGAATCCCTCCGGCGTTTCCGTTTGTGGCTAAAAGAAAGGCATGGGAACATTGAAACCCTGAATCAATCATGGGGGACGTATTATGAATCCTTTGACATTGTTACGCCGCCTGCAACCACCGGTCATGGCCCGGTGCCCGACGCCAACAGGGCGGCCTGGTTTGATTGGGCGGACTGGAACATGCGGCGCTTTACCAATCACCTGAAATGGTCCTACAACACCATCCGGAAGCTTCATCCCGACATTCCCATATGCGCGGGGGGTACCTCCAGCATGTTCAGCGCCAATATCGGTACTACGGGAATCGATGAGGAAATGATCATCAATGAAGTGGATGATGTTATCCTTCATGAGGGAAAGGATATATTGGGTATTGACCTTTTTCATGCGCTGGCCCGGAACCCCAAGCCGCTGGTGGATCCCGAACAGGGCGGAAACTGCGACAGGTGGTTTTTGAATTACCTGCATTGCAAGAGCGCCATCTCCATGTTCTGGTGGCCCAAGCAGCCTTCAAGGCAATTCCCGCGCAGTACCCTTGTTTCTCCGGTACACGGGACCATGCCCATCCATCAGGTTTTGGAGCACTTGACCACAGCCCTGGATGTCAGGCGCCTGAATGAAGAAATCGCCTCTTTCTGGGATATTCCAAAGGAAGCTGCTATTTTGTATTCCAGGACAAATATGATACAGGTTGACCCCACGGTGATGACAGGCAACCGGACACCCTATCTGTCGGCTCTGAGAGATTGCTACGAAGCCGCCCGGTGTCTGGATACGGGCATCACTTTTGTAAGTGAAAAACAGCTGCTGGAGGGCAAAGGTGCGGACTTCAAAATGCTGATACTTCCGGCTGTAAAACATTTGCCTGAAGCCGTATTCAAGGAATTGGACCGCTATGTCAGCCAGGGCGGAACCATTATTGCAACTCCTGAATCTCTGATGAGCGACGAATATAACCGGGCAAGGGATTATCTTAAAGCATGGGGTATCAAAATCAAGTCAACGCAAGCGCTTACCATAAAGGGGTTTGGCGAGGTGACTCAAAGATATGACCAGAACCTTGAACGTACCATACACTATGGTTCAGGCAAGGAAATAAACGCTGTAAAATTCACTGAAGCCATCAAGGCATTTGATTTAAAAACATCAGGCTTATTCCAGGATGTTGAAGCAACCGGAGGGGAGATTGCAGCTACTGGGCCGGACGGCGAGCCTGTGCTTTTACATATACCCAGGGGTAAGGGGCATATCTGGTATCTTGCGGGCATGCCGGAGAGGCTGTCCATGACGCTGCTGCTTGACCAGCTTTTTGAAAAGAGCGGCATCCGCAGGAGTGTAAAGGTTACAGACTCGGAAGGAAGACGTGTTCCCGGTTTGGAGGCAAGACTGGTCCGGAGGAAAATCGAGGATCTTGTATATCTGGCCAATGAAAGCGGTAAAAGCATTGAATTCACAATAGAGACCGACAGGCATTACAGCGCCCTGCGTGAGCTGCGGTCACTCCAATACTTTGATGAAGCCGGGGGTACAATTGAAAATGGCCAGGTGTTGTTATTTTCATTTCAGGAGGATCCCAAAGGGTGCATGGAATCAGTATAAAGGAAAGGGAGATATTCAGCATGTATAATGAGAAGGAAATCAATGTGGGCATCATCGGCGGAGGAGAGCGGGGGATGATATATCTGCGGCTGAGCCTTTCCGGTATAAGGGAAGGCGTGCATGTAAAAGCCCTTGCTACGTTCCACATTTCCTTCCCATACTATCGTTCCATCTTTAGAAAAGCTATCCAACAAAATACTACTCATTTTAAATTAACCCCCATGTGCTGTAATAAATATCGTCCTGCATTCACCGCTTTCCCGCATACACCCTGGAAAGCCTTTTACCCATCCGGGTAACAACTTCATAGGATATGGTGCCTGCATGTCCGGCAATCTCATCGGCAGTAATCATTTCATTCCCCTGCCTTCCCATGATGACAACCTCGTCCCCCGCCCTGACCTGCGGGCCTTCGGTCAGATCAATCATCAACTGGTCCATGCATATCCTTCCGACGACACGCCGTCTTCTTCCACCTGCCAGAAACTCTGCCTTGTTGGACATTGCCGCGGATATCCCATCCGCATATCCCAAAGGCACCGTGCCTATCACAGACTCCCTGTCTGTTTTGAAAGTTCCCCCGTAACCTATTTCAGTCGAGCAGGGGACTTTTTTGACATGGACAAGCCGTGCTTTCACTTCCATCATCTGCTGGAGGTTAATAGCCGGTGCGTTTGCCATTTGGGCAGAAGGATAAATGCCGTACATGCAAATTCCGGCCCTCACCAAATCCAGGTGCATCTGCGGAAATTTCAACATTACGGCACTGTTGGCAATATGCCTTATGGGTATACTGACACCCCTGGAAGCAAGGGTATCCAGAAACCCTATGAACTGCTTGTACTGTCTGAGGCTTTTCTCGTTATCTTCCTTGTCGGCTGAAGACATGTGGCTGAATATGCCCTCAATATGGATATTTTCCAGCTTTGATATTGCTTCTATATCGCAAAGCGCTTCCGCATCCGGAACAAAGCCCAATCTCCCCATGCCCGTATCAATTTTGATATGTACGGGGATTTTTATGCCCCCATGCCGGGCAGCCCTGTCAAGCTTCCTTGCATCAGGCAGCGAGTATATTGTAGGCGTAAGTGTATATTTCGCAATCTTGTCATAGTCTTCTTCGGGGGTATTCCCAAAAATCAGGATAGGCTCGGTAAACCCGCTTTCCCTGAGCTCAATACCTTCCTCCGATATGGCCACGGCAAACCGGCCTATTCCTTCTTCTCTAAGTATAGATGCAACCTCGACAGCTCCATGTCCATAACCGTCTGCCTTGATGACGCCCATAATTTTGGAATCCTGAGCAACAACACCTTTTAGTTTGTCAATATTACCGCGAAGCTTGTCGAGGTTTATATCAATCCAGGCAGACCTCACATTTTCTACCAACCTTCCATGTCCTCATTTGCAGCTTTTCGAGCAACAACAGCATATTGCAGCTCTTATACTTATTCTAAGTAGGTTGGCTTTTTAAGTAAATAGTCATTCTGTATAATGAATAGCCATTTTGTTAACTACCCCACTGCAATGTATTTCTACAATTCCTATCCAGGTAAGGTATTAGCTCAAAAATAGCTAAACCAGGGAGAGAAAGGTTTTCTCCCTGGTTTACTATGTGCACACGGCAGAAATTTATTATCTGAATTCTACCTCAATACCTCCCTCGCTATAGCTGACAGGTCATCCCAGTCTACTTTGCCGTCCTTGTTGATGTCTGCGTATTTCGCCGTATCCCAATCCGGGCTTTCGGTGGTTTTGCCTGCATGGAGAGATGCAATTTCGAGGTCGGCAATATTGATGGTTCCATCAAAGTTCAAGTCTCCCGGTTTGGACACCTGGGCAGCGCCATTGGGCAACGTGGGCAGCAGGATGTCCCCCTGTGTATCTGCCAGTACTGCCCGGGTCACATGGACAGTGTCCAAGTCTGCAATGTTCTTTCTGGCTGTGAATCTGAGTTCAATCAGGCGCACGTCTTCCGCACCTGAAACAGCGCCCTCAGCCCCTATGCCGGTCAGAAGAAAACGTGCTGATTCATGGCCCTGGCCGTGGTCTTCGCAGCCGGCTACAAGCAGCCCGCCATCGATCTCTTTGTATCCTTTATATTTGACCAAATCATTGTCAAAGCCGATGACCAAGTCCGCACTCAATATTTGTTTCAAGGTCTTGAGCCCGATGGTAACGGTAAAGGTCTCATGCTTGGCCACCGTCTGAGGCGCTGCGAATGTAATGCGCGTCACCTGCCGCACTGTCACTGTGCAAGCAGCCGTGATCTCTGTACCAACGACTTTGGCCGTAATGGTTGTAGTTCCTTCCCCTACAGCGGTAACCGTTCCGTTTGCATCCACAGTTGCCACCGCGTTGTTGTCGGACGTCCACGTCACTTCCTTGTTGATTGCATCATCCGGTTTTACAGTGGCCGTGAGCGTCCTGGCAGCACCGATATCATCAAACTTAAGGCTTTCCTCAGAGATAATGACACTTTCCGCGGCGCCGCTCCACTTGGCATAAAGCACCATATTCGCCTCAACCTGGTCATTTTCGAAATCCCACTCTGTCGAAAGATCTCTTGACGTATACCAGCCGGAAAAAACAAATCCTATCTTCACCGGATCCACAGGCTTTACAAGCAAAGAACCCTGTTCTGCGTCTACAATCATTGCTGTCTGGTAACTATTATTGTTAATTTTATATTCATCACTATAGAAAACTACAGTACGACGCGTATAGTTTGGCAAATCCGGTCCCACCTGATCAATATCCGCACCCATGTTTACACCTTCTTTTCCGGTTCCCAGGCAGGGAGAACCCTGTGCCAGACGGAAGTCTTCCAGTTTCAGCATAGTGCCGGATGCATTTTCAAACATGGGGTCCGAAGCAATGGAGTAAACATCGGGATGTCCGTCCCCGCTGTCTAATTCCGTAGAGTTTTGCCAGTCTGGCAGCGTATAGTACCTGTGTGTGCTTGTCACCCCGATATTTTTCCTTGTTGCGACCTGGAAGTCCAAACTGCCGTACTGGTTATAATCGCACTCGGCAATGGTAACAGGCACGGAAAGCGTATTTGTAGGCACAAAGAACTTCAGTACCCCATAATAATCGCTAAGCATTTTACCTTGAATAATGTTGTTATAAAATCGCTTGTCTGCGCCGCCAAACATCTGGACGTTAACACCAGCTGCATTGCCGTTATAGAAGGTGTTGTTGAAGAGGTTTTCCCGATCACAGTATGAATTCGACGTAGACTCCTCATAGTAGCTGAATTCTCTGCTGTTGGCGATAACATTATTATATGCTTTTATGTCAGGATGATTGTATACATTCCCACCACTTGCAAAATTCGTAACATATATCCCGTACAAGAAGGAATCATGTATATAATTATTTTTATACGTGGAGGATTCACCATCACTCTTATCATAGATACCTACGGTGCAATTAAAGATTTCACAGTTCTCAATCATCGTGTTCTTATTGTGATACATCTTGATTCCACTTTTGTTGTTATTGGATTCCGTGGCTGCGACGCCTCTGATATTTTTTATCACACAATTCTGAACCAGGGTATTCCGTGTCCATTCAATACGAACAGCTTCCACGAGGTCTCCACCCAGAATTTTAGTGGTGCGTCCATCAAATATACAGTTGCGGATGATGCAGTTATCGGAAGTATCACTCCAGCTGTGAATATCATAGCCGATAATAATGGAACCGATTTTGTCTACGCCGGCCCCGTCATTCGCCCTGATTGTAAAGCCGTCGAAGATGATATAATCCTTCTTACCGGTACTGAACACCCGGACCATAACCGGTGAATTGACAATGTTCGTCATTTCTCCGGGGCATATGCCTTCAATAATAACTTCCGCTCCGGGATATGCTGCGAAAGTTATCGGTGCGCCTGCCGTTCCGGAATTTGCCGGTTCCCATGTGGCATGGTAATGGTTTCCGCCGGATGTAATATATGTACCCTCCAGAAAATAGACTGTGTCACCCGCTTTAGCATTTGCCATGGCGGTAGCCACTGTACAAGGCGCGTTCATATTGTTCTTTGCCCCATCCCAGTTGGTAGAGGCTGCATTTGAAGAGACGTAGTAGATATTTTCCAGCCATTTTACATAAAGTGTAATGTTGGCAGCTACCACATCCAGGGCAAAATTCCACTCTTGGGTCAGCTCGGCATCCTTATACCAACCGGCAAAGGAATAACCGGTTTTTACCGGATTCACGGGCCGTTCCAACAATGAACCTTCTTCAACGCTTACACTGTCAACCGCTGAACCGCCGTTGCTCTCAAAGGATACGGTAAAGTTTTGTGGAACCCCTTCCGTCCATTTAGCGTAAAGCGTAATATCTTCCGTAACCGTATCGGTATTAAAATTCCATGCATTGGTCAGTTCGGCATCCTTATACCAGCCTGCAAAGGTATAGCCTGATTTTGCCGGCTTACTGGGCAGCGGTAGCAAAGAACCGGATGCAACGATTACACTGTCGACCGCCGAACCACCATTGCTTTCAAAGGATACAGTAAAGGTCTCTCCAAGTACACCGACAAGGTCAATGTTGACACCCATATCAATGCCGCCTCTGCCCGCCCCCAGGCAAGGAGACCCTGCTGCCAGACGGAAATCATTCAGTTCAGACATTGTACCCGATGCATTCACAAAACCCGGATCCGAAGCAAGTGAACCTACGCCCGGATGTCCGCCGCCAACCAGTTCGGTTGAGGTCTGCCATGACGCCAGGGAAGAATATGAAGCATAGGTGGCGCCTCCGACGCCATCAGGCCTTCGGATCTTGATCAGGAAATTACCTGCAAGATTACCGTACTGGTTATGGTCGCAAGCCGCGATGGTAACCGTTGTGGCAGTTGCAGCAGTAAGAGGCCAGAAGCGCAGCAGCCCTACGTCATTGTCCAGCTTCAATCCATAAATAATGTTGTTATAGAACTCTTTATCGTACCCTCCGGCTAAATTAATGGAGGCTGTCTTCTGGGCAGAACCGCTGTAAATTGTATTGTTGAAAATCCTCATCCTGTCCGAGCTCGCAGCTCCGCTGCTGACGTAGTCATCAATGCTTGCCCTGCTGCAGAAGGCAATAACATTATGATAAATAGATACGTCTGAATGGCTGTTGGCATTATTTTCCGTTAAGGAAATTCCATTCAAGCTGCAATGGTGAATATAGTTATACCGGAACGTGGAAAATTCGCTTCCTGTAAAATCAGCCACAATTCCCTTCCCACAGTCACAAATTTCACAATTTTCCACAATAGTGTTTTTGTTCCTGATCATTTTGACTCCGCTTCCCTTTGGTGACTTCGCATTTTTAATGACGCAGTTTTGAATCAAAGTGTTCTGCGCCCATTCTATGCGGATGAATTCGCTATCTACGGTTGGAACGGCGCTCCCCCCATCCAGGGTGCAGTTGCGGACAATACAGTTGTCGGAGGTATTATCCCAACTGTTCGTATTGTATCCAATGATGATGGAACCCATTTTTGTTCCGTTATTGGCTTGTATCATAAAACCGTCAAAGATAATATAATCCTTGTTTCCCGTACTGAACACTCTGACCATATCCTTGCCGTCCGGAGCTACACCATTGATGATCACTGCAGCTTCAGGATAAGCCGCAAAGGTAATCGGCGCAGAGGCTATCCCTGAGTTCTGGGGCTCCCAGCTGGCATGGTAATCGTTCAAGTAATCAGTATTATATGTACCTGCCAGGAAATAGACCGTATCGCCCGCAACCGCATTTGCCATGGCGGTATCTACCGTACAGGGTGTGCTGATATTCGATGCTGCGCTCCAGTCGGTGGAAACCGCACCCGAAGAAACATAATAGATGTTCTCCCCCAAAACCGGGTCTTCAGCATAAGCAGTTGCAGCACCGAAAATGCCTGTTCCGACAATGGAAGCAATTACCATAAACACAGCTACCAGAACCGACAAAACCTTTCTTTTAATGCCCTTAAGTTCTTTCCCTTTTCCCTTTCTTTTAAAACGTTCCATTTGTTTTACCCCCTATTGTTATTTTATAGCAGGACACATACAGCAAGTGTCCAATTCTACCAAATTGAATCCTTTTACTGCACACCGACAAGGTCAATATCCGCGCCCATGTCAATGCTGTCTCTGCCGGCTCCAAGGCAAGAAGAGCCTGCTGCCAGTCGGAAGTCGCTTAGTTCCGACATGGTACCCGAACCGTTTGCAAAACCCGGAGCAGAAACAAGGGAGCCTGTTCCCGGATGTCCCCCGCCAACCAATTCGGTTGAAGCCTGCCATACCGCCAGTGTGGTATATGTGGCATAAGTAGCAGTTCCGTCGCCGTTCGGACGGCGAATCCGGATGCGGAAATTATTGGCAAGGTCTCCAAACTGGTTGTGGTCACAAGCCGCAATGGTGACCGTTGCGGCATCCGCAGCAGTGAGAGGCCAGAAGCGAAGCAGCCCAATGTCATTGTCCTTCTTCAAGCCATAAATAATGTTGTTATAAAACTCCTTACTCTGCCCTCCGCACAAGCTAACGCTGGAAGACACCTGATTACCGCTGTAAATAGTATTGTTGTATATCTTCAGCCTGTCCGAGCATGCAGTTCCGCCGCTGACATAATCATTAATGGTCCCCTGGTTACAGAAGGCGATAACATTGTGATAAATGGACACATCCGAATGATTATTGCCGGGATAATTCCATATGCTGATTCCATACAAGCTGCAATTGTGAATATAGTTGTAGCGGAACGTGGAAAACTCGCTTTCGCCAAAATCGATAATGCCTGAGCCACAATCAAATATCTCACAATTCTCCACAATGGCATTCCTGCTCTTAATCATTTTAATGCCGTATCCATAGGATGTCTCTGCATTTTTGATTGTACAGTTCTTGATTAAGGTATTCTGGCACCATTCCATACGGACACATTCGCGGCTTGCGGTAAGCGCAGCGCTCCCGCCATCAAACGTACAGTTGCGGATAATGCAGTTATCAGAAGTGTTATCCCAACTACCAGTGTTGTATCCGACGATAATGGAACCCATTTTTGCCCCGCTATTAGCTTGAATCGTAAATCCGTCAAAGATGATATAATCCTTGTTTCCCGTACTGAAAACACGGATCATCTCCGTGCTGCCGGAAACTATGCCGTTGACGATGACCTCTGCTCCAGGATATGCAGCAAATGTAATCGGCTCAGAGGCTGTTCCGGAGTTCTGGGGCTCCCAGAGGGCATGGTATTCACTTTGGGTGGCATGCGGCGCAGTATCATACGTTCCCGCAAGGAAGTAAACCGTATCGCCCGCTGCGGCATTTGCCATGGCAGTAGCCACAGTACAGGGCGTGCTGATATTCTTTGCCGCAGTCCAATTGGTCGAGGCTGCAGTCGAAGAGACATAGTAAATATTATTCAACCATTTTGCATATAGCGTAATGTTGGTATTTACCACATCCACCGTGAAATTCCATTCCTCTGTCAATCCGGCATCTTTGAACCAACCTGCAAAGGCATAGCCGGATTTCACCGGTTCAACAGGCTCTTCCAACAATGAACCTACTGCAACA
>Ga0366771_1132_pt1 | contig 9361 bp, 8 predicted proteins | sample BONcelN113001C10_FD_207080 | JGI IMG/M metagenome (GOLD analysis project Ga0366771, IMG submission 207080) | Enriched cells from coal bed in the Powder River Basin, Montana, United States - BONCAT cells N11 rep2 HSBNCT.N11.300.1.C10 ...
GTGTATAAGAACTGGTCGCTGGTATATACATTTATTCTGGCCGGTGTCATCCATGTCATGTTATACGTGTATTTACAATTGGCTAATCAGGCAAAAAACTTGTGGTAAGATATTATCGGTTTAACGAGTGCCGGCAAAGACCCTTTGGGCTGAGAAGTCAGCTTCAAAGGGTCTTTGCCTATCTTCATAAGAGCAACCCTAAGTGGCTGGGGCAAAGAGTCTTAACCACTTTTTTACATTTATAACTTAGGTTGAGAGGAACGATCTTTTCTTCGGAGAATAATGTTGTCAGGAGCTATAGGTTTGCCACAAGGTGAGCGAACGGTGGAAACAAGAGTACTTAAATAGGAGGCAGCTATGAAATATCAGGTTTTAGGCAGGACGGGCGTGTTGGTTTCCGAATTGTGTTTCGGAACGATGACATTCGGCAGTGAGACAGATGAGGGGGAAGCCACCCGCATATTCAACCAGTGCCGGGAGGCCGGTGTTAATTTTTTTGATTGCTCAAATAATTATAGTGAAGGAATGGCAGAAGTCATTCTTGGAAAGCTTATTGCCAATTGTCGCAATGAAGTTGTCATCACATCCAAGGTTTCTCAGCGTGTTGGCAAGGATGTTAATGCCATGGGATCATCGCGGCGCCATATTATGCTGTCAGTGGAGCAGAGCCTTTCCAGGCTGAAAACAGACCGCATCGATCTTTATTTCATCCACTATTTTGATCCGTTTACTGCGATGGACGAGACCTTGCGGGCCCTTGACGACTTAGTATCCCAGGGAAAAGTGCTTTACCTGGGGGTGAGCAATTGGGCGGCGTGGCAGGTGGCTAAGGCATTGGGCATATCGGAAAGAAAAAGCTTGGCCAGATTTGAATGCATTGAACCAATGTATAACCTAGTAAAAAGACAGGCCGAGGTTGAACTGCTGCCGCTGGCTCAGTCGGAACAGATGGGAGTCATAGCCTACAATCCGCTTGGCGCAGGACTATTAACAGGTAAGTATTCGCAGGGCGCTAACCCGCAATCGACCCGTATCGCCGCAAAAGAGCTCTATAATAAACGGTATAGTAATCCGCAATACTACGAGGTAGCAGAACGTTTTGTCAATTATGCAAATGTGGTTGGTGTAAGTCCTGTTACCTTGGCTGTCAGCTGGGTTCGGTCGCATCCGGCACTTACCGCACCGATCATCGGCGCCAGGAACGTAGAGCAGCTGCAAGATTCTTTGGCTGCAGCTGATTTTGATATGAGCAGCGAAATGCGCGAGGAGATTTCCAAGCTGTCAGTCAGTCCAGGTAATGCGACAGACCGCCTGGAGGAAGAACTTGATGGGAAATATAGATTTAGGAACAGATAAAGATAGTAGTTTTAGATGATGCAAGAATTACAGGCGGTGTATTATGATTAATACGAATGATAGACAACATCGTTCCCGATTGCAGCGCATTGCACGCCGGGCAATGCTTGAGAGAGGACTTCTTCCCGATTTTTCCGCTCCGGCCATTGCCCAGCTTAATGAAATTCATGGACATATTCCTGCTGTTGAAGAAACGGTACGAGATCTCAGAAGCATTTTATGGTGTTCAATAGATAACGATGATTCAAACGATTTGGATCAGCTTACTGCTGCTATAGAAATGCCGGATGGATTTATAAAAATTCTTGTTGCTATCGCCGATGTGGATGCTTTCGTAGAGAAGTCCTCAGCACTTGATACGCATGCGCAGCACAACACCACATCGGTATATACCGCCGCGCAGATATTTCCCATGCTGCCGGAGAAACTCTCAAATGATATTACATCTCTCAATTATGAAGCTGATCGTCTTGCCATCATAGTTGAAATAATCATTGCCAGACATGGGGCCATAGCGAGTTCAGATATTTATCGGGGAATCGTCCGTAATCGTGCAAAACTGGCGTATAACAGCGTTGCTGCCTGGCTGGAGGGCAGTGGCCCGATGCCGCAGGCAATCGACAGGGTCAGTGGTCTTGCTGAAAGCATCCGGCTGCAGCATAGTGTGGCGCAAAAATTGAAAGCACTCCGGCATATGCAAGGCGCGCTTGAATTTGAGACGATAGAAGCACACCCGGTATTTGAAGAAGATGAGATAAAGGATCTGGCTGCAGAAGAACGTAATAGTGCCAAAGATATAATTGAGGATTTTATGATTGCCGCCAATGGTGTAACTGCAAGGTATCTCACAGCTAAAAATTTCCCCTCGCTGCGGCGTGTTGTCCGCACACCCAAGCGCTGGGACCGTATCGTCGAGCTTGCTTTGCAACACGGCTTTGTGCTCACCCAGGAGCCCGATTCAAGGGCATTAGATCAATTCCTGGTAGCAGCGAAAGCGGCTGATCCTCTTCATTTCCCGGATCTTTCTGTCAGTGTCATCAAGTTGTTAGGTTATGGCGAATATGTCGTCGAGTTTCCGGGAAGCAGCTCTGGCGGACACTTCGGTCTTGCGGTCAAAGATTATGCTCATTCCACAGCGCCTAACCGCAGGTATCCGGATTTGATTACGCAGCGATTACTGAAAGCAGCGATAGCAGGAAGTCGAGTTCCTTATGGCATTGATGAACTTGAATTTCTAGCAGCGCACTGCACAGAGGCTGAGAATGCGGCGCAGAAAGTCGAAAGACAGGTGGCAAAATCTGCCGCTGCAATTTTACTGGAAACGAGAATTGGAGAAACATTTGACGCGATCATTACTGGCGCAGCAGCTAAAGGAACATGGGTCCGCCTGCTCAATCTGCCTGTTGAGGGGCGACTCTCGGGTGGCTTAGAAGGTGAAGATGTCGGACATAAACTGCGTGTTCAATTGGTTCATACGGATGTGGAGCGGGGATATATTGATTTTAAAAAGGTATAAGCAAAGGGCGGTTCAGACTAGTAGCTGATCCGCCCTCTATTTATTCCTTTCCGCGTACTCATATGACGAAAGAACCCTATGGACATATGATGAAATTACGTTCTTGCTAATCTTAGCTAAAGCCTAAAATAGGAAGGATAATGGGAAAAATTGTCGAAAAATATTTGGGGTTACAAACCCATTCTTTTCTAGGGGGTTATGTTTTATGGAACTTAATTTGCTGGAACTTCAGAAGGTACTGCAGAACTATGGTGTATTAATAAATTTCTCCGGCCGGTTTACGCAGGCCATCATCGAAGAATTGGGAGATGCGGTAAAGAAATATTTAGAAACCGAATCTACCTCCCAGAATGATACATACAATGTTTTCTCCGTGTTTATTGAACAGACGCAAAATATCAAAAACTATGGCGCGCAAAAGAGTGGGTCCTCTATAGGTGAGCGGATAGCAAACTCTGGTATTGTAGCAATCGGTAAGTCAGAAGCCGGTTATTTCGTGTCTTCAGGCAACCTCGTTGAGAATAGCGATATTATCCCGCTTAGCTCGAGACTGGATGAGATCTCAAGCTTAGATAAGGCGGGCTTAAAGAAACTCTACAAGGAACAGATGAAAAAAGATATTTCACCGGATAGGATAGGCGCTGGACTTGGCCTTATCGATATGGCGCGACGCGCAAGCCGACCGCTCAATTACTCGCTGGTGAGGCTGGATGATCATGTATCATTTTTTACGTTAAAGGCCTATGTCTAAGGGGGATTAAGATGAAGAGCTTACTTATTGAGAAAACGAAATCGACACCTGAAATTCAGTTCGATTTGGAAAGTTATAAGCTGCGTATCGAGGGTCAGTCATATCCTGAAAATGCTTTTAAATTTTATGAACCGGTGTTTGCCTGGCTTGACAATCATTTGCGGCAAATCGAGCAGGAAGTGGTGCTGGAGATATATTTTCACATGCCATATATTAATACAAGCAGTTCTAAGTGTGTGATGATGCTGCTGGATAAGCTGGAAAACGCATATCAGGAAGGGCAGAAGATTGCTGTTCGCTGGTATTATGATGTCGAGAATGAAACGGCGCTGGAATGCGCCGAAGAATTTAAAGAGGACCTAAGCATACCGTTTGAGATTACCCCTGTGGAGGAAGAGAAATGAACCTAGATAGCAACGACCGGGAACCGCAAGCTTCACATCCTGATGGAAAGGGTGTCATATATGACAGGGGAACAATCAAGGTCGTTGTTTTTGCATGCTTAATTATTGTATTGGCGGTAGTACTAACAGGAGGCATAAGCTATTCCATAACCCGGAATGCCGTTGTGGATAAGCTGAAATCCAGGGATCTGGTATACATTATCGAGTCTATATCCTCTAAGATTGATGGCCGCATTGAGCGGGCAAAAGAAACGTCGCTGATTTTGGCAAAAGATCCCGCGATCATTGAGTGGGTTGTCAGCGCTGAGAAGGATGAGCGGCTAGGCGAATATGCCAAAGCGAAAATTACGGAGATTGCCCGAAAGTATGACTATTCCAATGCATTTATTGTCAGTGCTGTCACCAATCGCTATTGGGCTGAAGGATCCAAGCTGATTCAAGTTATGTCTACAATTGACCCTGAGGCTAAATGGTTTTATGATGCGCTTAAATCTGGTAAGGTTGTCGACTTGAACATCGACTATAACAATGCCAGGCAAGACACGTTTGTATTTCTCAATGCGCTGGTAAGTGACGGCGGTCATCCTGTGGCAGTAACTGGAGTTGGATTAAGCCTTAAAAATATTGCGCAAGAATTCCAAAGATACAAATTCGGCGAGAAAAGTAATTTGTGGTTGGTAGATAGTAATGGGAAGATACATTTGTCGGATGATTACAACCACAATGGAAGATATCTCAATGATTTTGTACCAACTCTGGTGTTTTCCCAGGTTATTGAAGATAAGGATAACACAGCCTCAACCCCGAAGATTATTGAATACATGGATGCAAACGGGCAAACGGTAGACTTGGCCTATCAATCAACCAAATCTACAGACTGGAAGTTAGTATTTCAAATTCCCCGGAATGAAAGTATTGCCATTCTTGGTAACATTAAGCTTAATACGATGATTGCCAGCCTAATTGCACTGATATTGATGATATTTGTTTTTTATATTGTCTCTCACCGGATCGCCGATCCATTAAAACGCGCCCTTCTTATTACCCAAGAAATGGAAAAACAGGTAATTGAAAGAACACGGGAGCTGGCAGAAAAAAATCAGAAGATTATCGACAGCATTGATTATGCGAAAAGACTACAGGAATCCATTCTGGCAACATCTGAGGAATTACGGACGGTGCTGGGTCGCTATTTTATTCTTTGGAAGCCTAGGGATATCGTTGGCGGCGACTTTTACTGGGTACGACGGATTGATGCTGACAGGAGTCTGGTTGCTTTAGCAGACTGTACTGGTCATGGCGTGCCGGGCGCCTTTATGACTATGGCGGTAAACACGATTCTGAATCATATTGTTGATCAGAATTTTACAGAACCTGCTGATATCTTGGCAGAATTAAACCGCCGGATAAAAGAAACGCTGCATAGGAATAACCACAGCCATATGGCCGACGATGGTTTGGATATCGGTATCTGCCGTATTGACAATAACAAGCGGCTGATATTCGCCGGCGCAAAACTTCCGCTCTATATTAACAGGGGAAATCAAGTCAGCATTATTAAGGGTGACAATAGGAGTGTCGGCTATCGCCGCTCCAAGAGCGATCTGAAATTTACCAATCATAGCTGGGATATCCAAGCCGGGGATATATTTTATCTGACAACAGACGGCTATATTGATCAAAATGGCGGGGAAAAAGATTATCCTTTCGGTAGAAAAAAATTGCTCCAGGCCATCGTTGAACAAGGAACGAAAAATCTGCCGCAACAAGAGCAAGCCTTTGAAAAGGTGCTCAGTGATTACATGGGAAATGAGACCCAGCGGGATGACGTTACGATGGTGGGATTTTCATTGGGATAGCGGGAAGGTGTTAGTCATGGGTAGAATTAATATTGACGAAAATTTATTTGAAGTGGAACAAAAAGTATTGAAGTCCGCCATGGCCGACGTTGTCAATCAGCGCTACTGCGGTAACGAACTTGTACCGCGCTATCAATCTTTGATCACCCATTACCATAAGCTGCTTAAGGTTACCAAAAAAGTTTTTCATATCAGCGATAGCCAAGGGCAGATTCTGCAGCGACACCAAAATGAGATTCAAACTTTATTAGATAATGCTAATCAGGGATTTTTAACGTTTGGGCGGGATTTAAAGGTTGATCAGCAATACAGTGCCGAGTGCACAAGAATTTTTGGCAGGAAAATTGCCGGTATAGCCATAACTCAGCTCTTGGGGCAAGGGAGTGATACCTTGCAAGGGACGCTGCAGGACATATTGGATCGAGTATTCTCATGCCCCAAGGGCTTCGAACAAGTCGCGCTGCAGCAGTTTCCATCAGTTTTGCAAATTGGCGATATCGATGTTCGCGTCGAATGCAAGCTGATATCGCAATCGGCAGATGCAACTGAACGTACTCTGGTTATGATGATCCTGACAGATATAACCGAGCGATTGAGGGCAGAAGAACAGATCCATTTCCTAAGTTATCATGATAAACTAACCTCACTTCATAATCGCGCCCATATCGAAGCGGTACTGCCGGAACTGGAGCAAGCCGAGGCGCTGCCCCTGAGTATTATCATGGCTGATATGAATGGATTAAAGCTGGTCAATGATGTTTTTGGGCATCAGCAAGGGGATCTGATCTTAGTCGCAATGGCAAACGCATTGAAGAAAGCCTGTCGGCAGACGGATATTATTGCCCGGTGGGGAGGCGATGAATTTGTTATCTTATTACCTAAGACAGATCAGAATGAGTGTCTAAGGGTTTGTGAACGTATTCAGAGGGCCTGTGATGAAATAGACGACTGTGCAATACCCTTGAGTGCGGCAATTGGTACGGCAACTAAAGACGCGGGGGTTGCCCGTCTAACTGAGATGCTCACTGTTGCAGAAAATAGGATGTATAACGATAAACTGATAAAAACCAGGGAAGTACGAAAGAACATTGTTGCTAATCTGGAGGATATGCTCAGCAGCCGTTGCTTTGAGAGCATTGGTCACTGTGCAAGAGTGAAGCAGCTGGCGTCAGACTTTGCTTGTTTTATCGGTATCAACATGGCCGCTGCTGAAATTAAACTGCTAAATCAGCTTGCATCGCTTCACGATATTGGTAAGGTTGCTATTTCTGCGAAGATATTGGGCAGCACTGAACCCCTGACACCAAGTGAGTGGGACATTATAAAAAACCACAGTGAAATAGGATACCGATTGGCGCAGTCGATTGGGGAATCGGCTGTAGCGGACATTATTCTTGCGCTTCATGAACGATGGGATGGCGGAGGATATCCATGTGGGTTGCAAGGTGAGCAAATTCCTTTTTTAGCGCGCTTATTTTCTATTGTCGATATCTATGACGTACTTACCCATGATCGGCCATATAGGGTGGCAATGAGCAGTGAAATGGCCTTAAGGGAAATTGAGACAGGGAGTGGCTCTCAGTTTGATCCAGAGCTTGTGAAACATTTTCTCGAGTATATGAGCAAAAATTGAGACTGAGAAAAACTCTTGACTTTAATTAGTTACCAGATTAAGCTAAGTTACAGAAAAAATATTCCGTATCTTTACAAGAAGCATAATATTTGACAGAAAATTAAAGTTTGGCCAATCAATCGAAAGATAGAGAGGCATAGCTACGGGTCAAGGTCAAGTGACTACGATTGGCGGGCTGCGATTACTAATGATGTCAAGAGAGGTCTGGTGTATGCCAGACCTCTCTTGGTTTTAGATTAAGGGCTGGTGATTTGGATTTCAGTCGAGGAATATATTAAATTGTATGGAGGATAACGGGCATATTAATTGAAATTTAAACAAATACAGTATTAACTGGTTTTGAGAGTGATCTTTTGGATATTGTTTTAGACTAGTGTGCCTTTGGGGAGTAAAACACGTCTTGAAAAGCTCCGCTCTATAAATGATAGTCTAGCTGCTGCTCTGGCGCAAAGTCATTTCAGTGTGTAACATAGCTGAAGAGAAGATCTTGAAGCCATAGTTAGGTATGGAGGAGGGGCTCTATGGAAGAAAAACTGAATGCGGTAACACATGGTATAGGGGTATCTTTGGCCGGTGCCGGACTTATTGTCCTTATCATAGCAGCACACCTGCATGGCAGTATTTGGCATCTTGTCAGCTTTAGCATCTATGGGGCTTCACTGGTTCTGCTATATTTAGCGTCAACGCTTTATCATAGCTTCGCTGACGAAAAACTAAAATATGTTTTTAAGATCATCGACCATGCTGCGATTTATTTATTGGTTGCTGGCACATACACGCCTTTTACGCTGGTGCTGCTTCACGGAGTCTTGGGTTGGACTGTTTTTGGCGTGATTTGGAGTATGGCTTTGATTGGAGTTATTCTCAAGATTTGCTTTATTGAAAGGTTTAAGATACTTTCGACTATATGCTACGTTGTCATGGGCTGGCTCATACTTATCTGCATAAAACCGCTCGCAGCTGTTTTGCCGGCGATGGGGCTCTGGTGGCTAATTATTGGAGGTTTATTCTACACGGTAGGAGTTCCTTTCTACCTCTGCCGCTGGTTTCCTTACAATCACGCAGTTTGGCATTTGTTTGTTCTTGCTGGCAGTATCTCACATTTCATCACTATATTTTATTACGTACTTCCTGTAGCAGTTGTTTTGTAAAGGTGAGGCTTTTAATGGTGGATGACTTTAGGCGGATACGTGCGTAATCCGAACGGAGGCTTACAGTGAAATCTTTAGTCGAAGACGAATGGCCATGTGAAGATGTAATAGTTGAAGAATGTAAGAACTGCAATGAAAAAACATGTTGTGAAAAATTCCTAGTACCGCTTACTCCATCAGAGCGTTTACGTCTTAAAACGCATGATAAATTTTTGCCTGGCGGAGGACCGGAAATAACCGCGTTTTTTTTGGCTAAAAAAGAAAATAGTGAGTGTTATTACTTAACACCTCAAGGATGCTCGATCTGGAGCAGTCGCCCGAACGCCTGCCGTGAATACTCTTGCATGGAGGAAGAATTTCTTCAAATCTCCATTAAACTATAGAGTTGTATATCCATAATCTGTAGATGTGCGTAGAATCATACACATCCCGGGACCCGGATAACATGATGGTAGGGAGAGGTTACAATGGATTTTGCAAGGAACCTCAAGATTCTTGTGCAAATAGAATGAGGCTGTATCATTTCACCACAGCTGAAAAATTGGAGCAGATAATAGAAGTAGGATGCGTTAATCCTTCCGATGACGGCGTCGTGTGGCTAACCAAGAACAAGGAACTGGAAGCGCAAAGATGGCCTGGCGCCAATAACCTTACGGTCAGAATAAGTGTTTCCCTTCTCAATATATTGCAC
>Ga0366771_1097_pt1 | contig 9094 bp, 6 predicted proteins | sample BONcelN113001C10_FD_207080 | JGI IMG/M metagenome (GOLD analysis project Ga0366771, IMG submission 207080) | Enriched cells from coal bed in the Powder River Basin, Montana, United States - BONCAT cells N11 rep2 HSBNCT.N11.300.1.C10 ...
GCCGCGCGAACAGCTGACGCCGGAATACGTGCCGGGAAAATCCTGCCCGCATTGCTATCAGGCGCACGCTGCTTCCGATAGTGAGTGATACGGGCATATGTATTTTTATATCCGCAAGTAAAATATGCGGAAAATGCTACATATTTGCATATACTCCAAGAAATCATAGAAAGGTATCGTAATTTGACCGGTCTATGGATTCCCTGCCTGCGCAGGGACGAGGATGTGGCTATTGCGTTACCCATGCAAATCAAATGCACGAATTGAAAAAAGAAAAAAACCATGAATAGCATTCTGTTTGCAATCGCCGCGTATCTGATCGGTTCGGTTTCTTTTGCGGTGGTGGTGAGCAAACTGTTCCGGCTGAATGACCCGCGCACCTACGGCTCCGGCAATCCCGGCGCAACCAATGTGCTGCGCAGCGGCAACAAGGCGGCGGCGCTGCTGACGCTGCTGGGCGATTGCGCGAAAGGCTGGTTCGCGGTCTGGCTGGCGATTCGTTTCGGCCCGCAATATGGGGTGGGCGAGGGCGGCGTCGCGCTGGTCGCGCTGGCGGTATTTGTCGGGCATCTGTGGCCGGTGTTTTTCCGCTTCGTCGGCGGCAAGGGCGTCGCGACTGCGCTCGGCGTACTGCTGGGTTTGAACGGCTGGCTGGGCTTAGCGACCATGATTACCTGGCTGGTGATCGCGTATGCGTTTCGCTACTCGTCGCTTGCTGCGCTGATCGCTGCATTATTCGCGCCGTTTTATTATGGATTGATGTTCGGTATCGACCCGATCCTGTTCGCGGTGCTGATCATGAGCGCGCTGCTGGTGTTTCGCCACCGTCAGAATATCGCGAACCTGATGGCAGGCAAGGAAAGCCGGATTGGCAGCAAGAAAAAGTGAGGTCTAAAAAATTGGGAGTATGGCATTAAAAACTGCCATTTCCGTATGTTTTTAATGCGGGTTCGAAAATACACTAGGAAGTAACGTAGGGCGGGTGAAACCCGCGCATGCTTGCTGTCGGTCTGCGCGGGTTTCACCCATCCTACGCAGCCCGCAATTCGCTGAGCGGCCAGCGTGGCCGTACATTGAATGCGTAATCCCGTTTCGCTGCATCTGGATTTTCCTTCAGGCGCAATGCACCGGCGAATGCGATCATCGCGCCGTTGTCGGTGCAGAATTCCAGTTCCGGATAAAACACCTGGAAGCGCCGCTTGGCCGCTGCCGCATTCAATGCTTCGCGCAGTTGCACGTTGGCGCCGACGCCGCCGGCGATCACCAGCCGCTTCAGGCTGGTATCGCGCAGCGCTGCCATGCATTTGGCTACCAATACTTCCACCATCGCATCGACAAAGGCGCGCGCCACATTGGCTTTGTCCTGTTCGCAGATATTGGTGATCTGATTCTTGACTACGGTCAGCACTGCGGTTTTCAGGCCGGAAAAGCTGAAGTTCAAATCCTTCGAGTGCAGCATCGGGCGCGGCAGCTTGTATGCATCGGGATCGCCGAATTCGGCCATCCGCGAAATCTCCGGTCCGCCCGGATAACCGAGTCCCAGCAGCTTGGCCGACTTGTCGAACGCTTCGCCGGCGGCGTCGTCCAGCGTTTCGCCCAGCAATGTGTAGCGGCCGACGCCATCGACCCGCATCAATTGCGTGTGGCCGCCCGACACCAGCAACGCGACGAACGGGAATGCGGGCGGCTTGCTAGCGAGTAATGGCGACAGCAAATGGCCTTCCAGATGGTGGATGCCGAGCACCGGTTTGTCGAGCGCCAGCCCGAGGCCGCAGGCAAACGATGCGCCGACCAGCAGTGCGCCGGCCAGACCCGGCCCCTGGGTATAGGCGATCGCATCGATGTCGGTCAGCGCGCGGTTGCTATCGTTGAGAGTTTGCTGCAACAGCGGGATCGCGCGCCGGATATGGTCGCGCGATGCGAGTTCCGGCACCACGCCACCATACGCCGCATGCATCGCCACCTGCGAGTGCAGCGCGTGCGCCAGCAAGCCTTGTTCGGTATCGACCAGCGCAATGCCGGTTTCGTCACAGGAGGATTCAACGCCGAGAACAAGCATGGGGATCAGTCAGTGGTTGGAAGGAAGAGTGCAGATTATAGGGGATCACCGCACTGCAAGCACATACAGCAGCAGGAGATTCACAACCAGGGCGACGAGAGCAATGCTGCGCCAGAGCGCAGCCGGATTGCGCTGTAGCAGCGGCATCGGCGCCTTGGTGGCCAGCGGGCGCGCCGCGCCTCGCTCCAGCGCCAGCAGGAATTCTTCCGCGGTCTCGAAACGAACAGTGGCATCTTTCGCAACCGCTTTCAGCAACACATTTTCCAGCCACAGCGGAATGTCGGGCCGGTAGCGGCTCGGCGGAATCGGTTCGCCGAAGCGCGGGTGCTGGAACGGTTCGATCTCGCCATACGGGTAATGCCGGGTCAGCAGGTAATACAGCGTCACGCCGACCGCATACACATCGGTCTGGCGCGACGGCCGCGCATTGTCGAATTGCTCCGGTGCCAAGAAGGATGGGGTGCCGGCTTGCGGCGCCGGATTGTCTTGTTCTGCCTCCAGCCCGGATTGCGCGACGCCCAGGTCCAGCACGCGCAATTGGTCATCGTCGCCCAGATGCACATTGGCCGGCTTGATGTCGCGATGAACGATGCTGCGCCGGTGCAGCGCGCCGATCGCGCGCACCAGTTGCTCGCCGTGGCTGACCGCTTCCGGCACCGTGAAGTGGATGCCGGCATCCAGCCGCTGCTGCAGGTTGCTGCCGGCATGCCAGGTGCACAGGTAATACAGCGCGCTCTTGCGCTGCGGCGTGATGACCTGCGGGAAAAAGCGTGCGACCACCCGTTTCGCCAGCCATTCCTCATGCGCGAACGCCGAGCGCTCCTGTTCGTCATTCGCATGGTCGGGCTGCAGCGTCTTGAGCACCAGCTTGCGCTGGGTGGCGGGATCGCGCACGCGGTACAGCAGCGTCGCCTGCGACGCATGGATCAGTTCTTCGACCAGATAGCCGTCGATGCTCTGGCCGGCTTTCAGCCTGGGCGGTAGCGGCAAGTCGTGCGAAATCGTGACCGCATCGCGCAGGTTTTCCTGCGGCAGCGCCTCGACCCGCAATATCAGTGCGCTCAGATTATCCTGCGAGCCGGCTGCCAGCGCCGCATCCAGCAACGCCCGGGCGATGCGTTCGATGCTGCTTTGCCCATGTAGCGCTTCGGACAACAGCGCAGTCAGGTCGTATTCGGTGATCGCCGCCCAGACGCCGTCGGACGCCAGCAGGAACACATCGCGCTGCTGCAGTTCTCCCATGCCGTGGTCGATCGCCAGCCGGGAATCGAGTCCGATCGCGCGCGTCAGCACATGCTGCATTTCCGGCCGGTCCCACACATGGTCGGTGGTCAGCCGGGTCAGCACGCCGCCGCGCAGCAGGTACAGGCGGGTGTCGCCGACATGGGCGAAATAGTAGAACTGGCCGCGCAGCACGATGGTTGTCAGCGTGGTGGCCATGCCGGCCAGTTCCGGACGGATCGAACCCTGTTGCTGGACCCAGCCGTTGGTGGCCTTGATCACGCGCTCCAGCGCCTGCGTCACCGGCCAAGTATCGGGGGTCGCGTAGTAATCGGCCAGCAAGCCGCGCACCGCGTATTCCGACGCTTCGCGCCCGCCTTCGTTGCCGGATACGCCGTCGGCGATGGCGGCCAGCATGCCCTTGGTCGACAACTCCGGCTCGTTGGGCGTGACCATGCCGAGGAAATCCTCATTGCGCGCGCGCTTCCCGGCGGATGTTGCATGGCTGGCGGCGATGATCAGTGGCATGGCGTGGTCTCAGTCGGTAATCAGGCTCGGTCCATGCAAGTCATGAAAAAAATATACGGGAAATTAACTCCAGGAAAATTGAGTATAGGTATTTTCATGGTATTTGCCGCATATTTTTATTGCGGATAAAAAATATACTCCTCCAATTGTCAGATTTTGGCCGATGTCATCGCCGCGCTGCCCCAGGTGGTGCGCCAGCGGGCCTTGACCATCGACAGGCCGAGCAGCGCGATGATCGCCAGCGAAGCGAAGATCGACAGGCCCAGCTGATAGCTGCCGGTCAGTTGCTTCGAATAACCGAGGCTGGAGGCCAGGTAGAAGCCGCCGATGCCGCCTGCCATGCCGACCAGACCGGTCATCACGCCGATTTCCTTGCGGAAGCGTTGCGGCACCAGCTGGAACACCGCGCCGTTGCCGGTGCCCAGCGCCAGCATCGCCAAGGTGAACACGATGACCGCCGAGATCGCAGACGGCAGGCCGAAGCTGGCGATCAGCAGGAAGGCGGCAGCCAGCATGTACATCATCGACAAGGCCTTGATGCCGCCGATGCGGTCGGCCAGGCGGCCGCCCATCGGGCGCACCAGCGAACCGGCGAACACGCATGCGGCGGTGAAATAGCCAGCGGTTACCGGCGACAGCCCGTACTGGCTGTTGAAATAGATCGCCAGCGACGATGCCAGTCCGGAGAAACCGCCGAAGGTGACGCTGTAAAAGAACATGAACCACCATGCATCCTTGTCTTTCAGGATGTGCAAATACTCGACCAGCGACTTGGCCGGCGGCGCCGATGGCGCATCCTTGGCATAGATCATATACACCGCCAATGCCACGCCCAATGGAATCAGCGCCAGGCCGAACACGTTTTGCCAGCCGTAGGCGATTGCCAGCGACGGCGCAAACAGCGCGGCGAATGCAGTGCCGGAGTTGCCGGCGCCGGCGATCCCGAGTGCGGTGCCCTGATGTTCGGGCGGATACCAGCGCGATGCCAGCGGCAGCGCCACCGCGAAAGCCGCACCGGCCACGCCCAGGATGACGCCCAATGTCAGCAAGCTCTGGTAATTGCCCAGATTGCCAAGCCAGGCCCAGGTCAGCCCGCCGATCACGATCAACTGGCTGATCAGTCCGGCTTTCTTCGGTTTCAGATGGTCGACCAGCACCCCCATTGCGATGCGCAGCAGCGCGCCGGCCAGCAAAGGAGTGGCGACCATCATGCCTTTTTGTGCGGCTGACAGGCCCAGATCCTTGGCAATCAGGATCGCAAGCGGGCCGAGCAAGACCCAGACCATGAAACTGAGATCGAAGTAAAAGAATGCGGAAAGCAGCGTTGGCGTGTGCCCGACCTTCCAGAAGGATGATTTTTGCATGACGTCTCCTGATATGAATGAGCGTCATGAATGCAAGCGTCATGCCATCTATCGCGGTTGCGCTTTTTCAGAGGCGGCGTGCAGAACTGCGGTGAACGCACGCTTGTGGGCTGCACTATTCGGGTGTGCATTTGGATTGTTTTGAGTAAGAGGCGCACGATAAGGGTGCGTGTCGGGTGCGTGTTGGCCTCCCGGCCGATGCCCCTGCACCAGGCAATGCACTGGCAGCAATTTCCCTCAAATAAAGTTTTGGAAAAAGCGCGTACGCATGCGCAGATCGCCACCTTGATCACGTATTCGTCAGCATCTTGAGCAAATTTGGCAGCCCCTTGCCCTGAATGTAAGGATCGCGTTCCAGGTCAGTACAGTTCTTCAGCAAAATTTGCTTCGTCTTGTCCGGATAGCCGATGAATTCCCGCCGCATCGACAGAAACGCCGCAAGAATGCCCGACACATGCGGCGTCGCCATGCTGGTGCCGCTCATTTCGATATACAGATCCTTGGCCGTACTGCCGTCCTGCGGCGCCATATGCCACGCCGATAAAACCTGCTCCCCCGGCGCCACGAGGTCGGGCTTGCCGCGTCCATCGGCAGTCGGTCCGCGTGATGAAAAATACGAGATGCCGAAGGAATGGGGGCTGGTCTTGTGGACCGAACCGACCGCGATGGCCTCCTCCAGATTGGCCGGATCGCCGATCGATAAATCCATATTCGATCCGACCGGTCCGGCATCCGCTTCCAGCATCGCATAGCCCTCATTGCCTGCCGCAAGGCAGACCAGCACGCCCTGGTCCCACAGCCTGCGCAATTCCTGACACAGCGGCGTATGGCCGCAACCGTATACGCTCGGATCGAACGCGCCACCCAGACTGAGGTTTACGCCGTGAATGATCAGCTCGCCGGCGCGTTCGTTGATGTCGGCAATCGTATCGAGCGCCTTGATGATGAAGGCGTCCTGTCCCTGCCCGTTATCCTTGAGTACCTTGAAGCCATACAGCCGTGCGGCCGGGGCCATGCCGGCATAGGTGTCTTCCGGCTGGCCGCCATCGGCTGCGACCGTCATCTCGCCGGCAATGATTCCGGCGACGTGGGTGCCATGGCCATTGCCGTCGAGCGCAGAAAATCTTGCGTCATCCGGTTCGAGTACGACCACGGCGCCGCTCATCGTGCAGTCCCATTGCCGAACCACATTACGGTGTTTCAGAAAATGCGGGTGATCCGCACGGATGCCGGTGTCAAGCACGGCCCAGCCGATATGCTGACCTGTCGCGCCATAAGCAAGATTGGCCGGCCGCGCTTGCACGGTATGGGTCGACTGGTTGATCAGTGCACGCTTGCTTGCATTGCGCCAGATTTTGTTGATTTTCGATTCGCGATGCAACGAACGCAGCGACTCGATTTCAAACCGCGTCAGGTCGGCTGCGATGAAGCGTTTCATTTCCTGGATGGCTGCGGTTGCGAGGTCGGCGCCGCTGGCGGTGACCAGCGCCCTGATCGTCTCCAGCACCGCGGCGCGGGTATCTGCAAGCGACACCGCATCGTTGATGTCATTGCCGCGATCTCCGGTGATCAATTGGATCAGCGCTGGATGACGCTCGTCATGACTGCTGTTTTCAATCTGGTCGGCAAGATCGCGCACCACGATTGCCTTGCCGACCAGTTGAAAGAACGCATTGCCTGCGGTCTTGCGAACCGGCAAGCGCACTGCGTCGGTGTGCAAATAACCGGTTGCCGAATGCGGGTGGAAGGGCGCATCCGGATTGATGCCAAAGCCGCTATGGTTTTCAATCGCAATACCGCACCTGTTTGCCGCAAAATCATCCGACAGATCGCGGTCAAGCGCGACCACGTCCAGCGTGTCGGCGACATTGATCCAGCGCTTCACGCAGTCGGGTACGACCAGCTTGCGGTCCGGTATCCAGCTTTGCATCACGTCCTGGATTTCCGCCATGCCGAGCGGTGAGCCGATGGTCACCAGCAGCCGGACGTCGCATTCGTCCTCGCGCAATCGTCGCAATACGTTATACGCGATCATTGATCCCTGGCTGTGCGCGACAATGATGAAAGGGCCGCCGCCGGCCCGGATTCTTTCGATCAGCGTATTTTCCATCGCAGCACGCTTGTCTTCATCGAACAGAAACTGGTTGACGTCCTGCAGGAAAATCTGCGTCAGAACATTGGTGATGTGGCGCCGGATGAAGCCCGGCAGCGGCAGCACTTTTGCGCCCGGCCCCTGCGGTCGTTCCTGCACCAGTTGATCGGCGCGTGCGCGCATGCGATCCGCGATGCGGCGCAGCGTGTCGCGTTGCTCGCCGGTCTGCGCCACCTGTTCTATCACTGCATGCAAGTGCTGGCTCTCGACATTTTCTGCCAACGCATTGCCCATTGAGACGCGATCAGAAGCATCTGCCTTGTTGGTCACGAGATCGCCGTCGGCGCAGATGGAAGCGTCCGGCACCGGATATAAATTACGGCTGACCCAGTATGCAAGTCGGGTCCGGTCACCCATCGGTCCGCCAAACAGGGCCTGGTCCCATTGACACTTGAGCACAGAGGCGATTGGCTTGTTGCCAATGCCGTGCACATAGATAACGGTGGCAACCTCGGGCGGCGCGCCACTGGCTACCAGTCGGGCGGAGATGCTGCGGGTGTTTTGTGTCAGCGACGGGCCAAACTGAATGAAGCTCTGCTTTGCCGCGCCCTTGGCGGCGGGCAGGGCGGCTGATTTTTTGCGCGCAGTTTTTTTGCCTTCTTTTGATGGCAGTTTCCGCGCAACGGAGTCACTTGAGGCTGGCTTTTTCATGTCTATACTCCTGGAAATTTTAATGGCGCTTCGATCTCCGCTACCTGCGGCACGTTCGAGGCGCATCGAATAAGCGATGCTAGAGCCTGCTGTTATCCGGATGCTATGGAAATGATCCGGGCTGCGCCAATCGGAGTCTTGATATCGGACAAGCGAACAGGGCTTGCGCAGAACCACGGCAGATGCTCGTGCAATCTCCCTGCCCTGTTTTGCGTTCATCCGGCGCGGCTTGTTTTCGTGCGCCGCACTATTCGGGTGTGAGTTGGATGCGATAAACGGGTGCAATAAACGCCCGCTAAAGGTGCAAATTCGGTGCAAATTCCGTTTTCAAGAAGCGCCTGCACCACGCAATGCACTGGCATCAATTTTGCTCAAGTAAAGCCAAGAGACATTTATTTGGGGATCGCGATGAAGAAGTTGAAATTGGTAATGGTCGGCAATGGCATGGCGGGTGTACGCGCACTGGAAGAGCTGCGCAAGATCGCGCCCGACATTTACGACATCACGGTATTCGGTGCGGAACCCTATGCGAATTACAACCGCATCCTGCTGTCGCCGGTGCTGGCCGGCGAGCAAACGGTGCAGGACATCATGCTCAACGATGTCGACTGGTATGCGGAAAACGACATCACGCTGCATCTGGGTAAAAAAATCGTCAAGATCGACCGCGTCAAGCGTCAGGTGGTTGCGGAAGACGGCACCGTCGCCGACTATGACCGCCTGTTGCTGGCGACCGGCTCCAACCCGTTCATGCTGCCGGTGCCGGGCAAGGACTTGGAGGGCGTGATCGCCTATCGCGATATCGCCGACACCAATGCGATGATCGATGCGGCCAGCAAGCACAAGCACGCGATCGTGATCGGCGGCGGCTTGCTCGGGCTGGAAGCGGCGAACGGCCTGAAACTGCGCGGCATGGATGTCACCGTCGTGCATCTGCCGCAATGGCTGATGGAGCGCCAGCTCGATGAAGTCGCCGGCAAGATGCTGCAGAAATCGCTGGAAGACCGCGGCCTGAACTTCCTGCTGGGAAAAAACACCGAAGCCATCATCGGCGACGAAGATGGTGGAAAAAGCGGTCACGTGAAGGCGATCCGCTTCACCGACGGGCTGGAGATCCCG
>Ga0366771_1137_pt1 | contig 9073 bp, 9 predicted proteins | sample BONcelN113001C10_FD_207080 | JGI IMG/M metagenome (GOLD analysis project Ga0366771, IMG submission 207080) | Enriched cells from coal bed in the Powder River Basin, Montana, United States - BONCAT cells N11 rep2 HSBNCT.N11.300.1.C10 ...
ATGACAAGGATAAGCTTGATGCTTTTGTTTCTGTTTTTTATGAAAACACCCTGATAGAAGTCAAGGAAGCAGATATTCTGATACAGGCTGACAAGGCTGCAGTACGATCAGGCCATCACGGTGAAAATGTTGATAAGGTCAAATTAGTTTCAGCAGTGGAAGAAATGATAATGAAACGCCAGGGGGGCACAATAAAAGCTGAGATTGTTATTACCAAGCCAAACAAGCTTGATGTTGACGACTTGTTGGCACGGTTGAACACCGAGCCTGTAAATGCCTCCTTTAAGGTTCTGGACGGCAATACATCCATAGAGCCTCATATAGTCGGCAAGAAGATTGAGAGATCTGCATTGGAGACTGTTGCAGGTAATCTGGAAAAATACGAGAATACCGAGTTTATACTGCCTGTTCAGTACATTCAGCCTGAAATCACTACTGAAAAAGCAAATGAAATGATTTTTAAAGATAAGCTTGCATATATGAGTACGCATTTTTCCACATCCAATGAAAATGACAAAAACAGGGGTGAGAATATAAAGCTTGCCATATCAAAGATAGATGGCAAAATACTCCTCCCCGGAGATATCTTTTCCTTCAATGATGTAGTAGGACCCAGATCTGAAGCCGGCGGATATCTTACAGCTCATACCTATGTTGCAGGTAAGGTTGTGGACGGCATAGGCGGCGGTATATGCCAGGTTTCTTCAACCCTATATGGAGCGGTATTGAAATCGGATCTAGAAGTGGTTGAGCGCCGTAATCATATGTTTACTGTCGGCTATGTACCATATGGACAGGATGCAACAGTATCCTACGGTACTACGGATTTCAGGTTTAAAAATTCCACCGGTTGGCCTATAAAAGTTGAGGCTGGAGTGACCAAGAATAATAATGTCTATTTCACCTTCGTCGGAACTATTGAAGATCCGGAAAAGAAGGTTATTATAACCCAGCAGATAGTGAAAACGCTTCCCTTCACCACCAAGTTTATAGACGATCCAAACATGCTGGAAGGGAAAACCTCTGTAAGGCAGGAAGGCAAGGAAGGGTATGTCGTTAATACTTACAAGACAATAAAATCAGGGGACAAGGTAGTAAGCGAGACCAAGCTTCACACCAGCAGCTACAGGCCTTTAACCAAAGAAATTCTAAAAGGTACAAAAAAGCCGGCAGTAACAGACACACCGCCTGCCACTACTCCCGTCCCAACGCCGACGCCTCAGATAGGTGTAGATGACGCTGACAATCCACCCGCACCATAAAAGCAGATATGCAGGGACGGACGGCTCTGTCCGACCTTGACAGATATACAACGGTTGAGTAGGGCGGGTTTAATGCCCGCCCAATATGGGTTTTCATTTCAGATCTTCAAGGGTGGGCACAGAGACCGCCCCCTACAGCCACCATCCAGATGATTCAAAGATAGCCTCCAGTCTCTAGTTTCTGGTCTCTAGTCTTCTTGTCTCTAGTCTCTGGTCTCTAGTCTCCAGTCTCTGGTCTCTGGTCTCTGGTCTCTGGTCTCTAGTCAGTACGTATCTACACTGGTTGCCCCGTTACTTCTTAATATTGATGCAATACGGTCGACTTTATCGTCATCTGTTTTCATACTAAACAAAATCTTTCCTGCTTTGACATCCGTCTCGTACTTGCGGCTGTTGTTTTCGGGAATTCCCAGGTCAACCAGGCCTCCAACGATACCTCCGGTAACTGTTCCCGAGAGAAGACCTGTTATCGGACCTGCTGCTGCAATAATACCCAAGCCCGGAATCACCATGCTGCCTGCTCCTATTAGAAGCCCCGCCAGCCCGCCAAGTATTCCTCCTGTAACAACCCCATCAGAAATATTATCATTGACAGCCCTGCCTCCGGCAGTCATTGTAGCTGTAGTTCTGTCTGTTTTTTCATCGCCCTGCCTTGCAATAATTGAAATGTCATCTGTACGAAGACCCTGATCCTTAACCTGTCTTGCTGCATTTTCTGCATACGAATGGTTGTCAAATAGTCCAACTATAGTTTTAGACATGTACAAACCTCCTTATTATGTTATAATTATTTTATTCTTTTATAGCATTGCAAAAACAAACCTGCTTTATTCATATTAATTTTGTACTCTTAAGCTGGTTTCTAGTGTATAATGGAATAAAGCTTTGTTAATATTTAGGGGGTTAAATGCAGCTTCAAGGTCTGATGTTCATGCTTTTTATATTGTTAATAATACCGGTAATGGCACTTTCTACAAACCATTTCATATTTTTTGCCATAATGGCCATAATACTGATCATTACCTCCATTAAGAGTATTTATGCCCGATTCTTCCATATTGATTCCCGGGAAGAAGATGATGATTCCGATGAAGAGGCGGAAGAAGAATTTGAAGATTTACTGAAACTTGACATGAAGAAGTTCGGTACCGGCATTTACATAGTAAAGGATCTTTTTATCATATTATTTTATGTATATTGTTCTTTTTATTTAAAATCCATTATATTAAAAATAGATGCCGCACTGCTAATTTTGATACAGATACATCATATCAAGAGTGTCTTAAACAGGAAAGACCCGAAGAAAATAGAAGTTAACCTGTCAGACCGCAATCTGGCTATGATTTCAGGTGTCTTAAGCCTGCTGCTGATTGTATGTACATCCTTTAACCTTATATTCGGACAGAGTTTTTAATTAAGTACCGGTGCAAATAGACTTCCCGTATAGGTTTCTGAAAATGCAGTCCATTGCGGCTGGCATTTTCAGAAAAACAGAAAGTAATATTTGCAGTAATCCTATATATATGAAAGAAGTTCAACGGGGGTTTGAATACAATAATCCGGGGTGCAAGCCAGCAGATCATTCCGGGGCACATAGCTCCATCCGGTGACTGCAGCGCTTTTTACTCCTGCATTTCTTGCACATAATATGTCATACGGGCTGTCTCCTACATAAAGGACTTTACTGCCATCAGCCATTCCAAGCTCTTTCATTGCTTTCAATACAGGCTCCCCCTCCGGCTTGTGAATTGTAGTATCCTCATAGCCGATGAAAACGTCCATATAACTTTGCAGACCGAATAATTCCATTCCTCTCCCTGCAAGATCACGCCTTTTAGAAGTGACTACACCCAGTTTGATGCCTTTGCGCCTGCATTCCTTCAAAAGCTGGGGAATACCTAAAAAGATGCTTACACATTCATCATGCTTTAAAAGATTATACTCTCTGTACGTGTTCAGAAGTATGTCTACCTTGTCAGGATATAGTTTTTCAAAGGGTTTCTTTAAGGGAATGCCCAGATATTCATAAAGCTCATCATCCTGCTTAACTATGTTGAAATGATTAAAGAATGTATGCCTGAAGGATTCTATGATCAATGGCGTAGTGTCTATCAAAGTTCCGTCAAGGTCAAACAGGATACAGTCAAATTTGTTCATTAAGCCCTCCCCGGAATAATAATAAGCCCAGCATTAACCACTATGCTAACATAAGACATACCTCGCTGCAAGAAAATTTATTATGTCATTTACACCGGCAAGATGATATATTTTTTAATATTATAATTTTTTTGCAGGATTGGAAGGCACTAATTGCAATATTTTTGTAAAAACTCTTGAACACATCTTTTATGCGTGCTATAATGTAGAAAACAATATGATGGTGCAATGATGCACGGATATATAAATGACAGGCGTACTCAACGATGAGGGAGAGCTCTTCGGTGTACGTCTTTTTTTATACATTATTATACCAAGGAGCAAGAAAGCACTGAAAGTTTTGGATTTGCAGGATATAGCTGCACAAGTTTCATTTTATAGCCATATTAACAGTATGTGGCTAAACCAAACCAAGGGGGGTTGCAAATGTTACAGCGCGAGGGTGAGGTCAGAATTCCATCAGGCTGTGCCATATCGGGAATAATGAATAAGAAGGGCAAAACCTTTTCAGGAGTGGACATAATCAGGTCCATCTCACTGATGCATGACCGGTCAAACGGCTTGGGGGGAGGATTTGCTGCATACGGTATCTATCCTGAATACAAGGATCTCTATGCTGTTCATATGTTTTATGATGATAAAAATGCAAAGGATGCTGCCGAGCATTTTCTTAATGAGCACTTCGATGTAGAAATAGGCGGAAAGATTCCTGTCAGAAAAGTTCCATCAATAGTAAACGCTCCGATTATCTGGAGATACTTTTTAAATCCCCGTAAGGATAAAATCATGGAGTCCGAGCTTAATGAAGATGAGTTTGTGGTCAGGTGTGTAATGAATATAAATACCAACATGCCCGGAGCTTTTGTTGTTTCAAGCGGTAAAAATATGGGAGCTTTCAAAGCAGTCGGATATCCGGAGGATGTCGGTGAATACTACATGCTCGACACATATAAAGCATATATATGGACAGCTCATGGAAGGTTTCCGACAAACACCCCCGGATGGTGGGGCGGAGCACATCCCTTTACACTGCTGGATTGGTCCGTTGTGCATAACGGAGAGATTTCATCCTATGGCGCCAATGCCAGATATCTGGAGATGTTCGGATATAAATGCACTTTGCAGACTGATACTGAAGCAATAACATATATCTTTGACCTGCTGTTAAGACGCCACAAGCTGCCGCTGGATGTTGCCATTACAGCAGTAGCGTCTCCCTTCTGGTCCGAGCTGGAAAGAATGACTCCTGAAAAACAGGAGCTGGTCAAGGCTGTCAGAGCCGTTTACAGCAGCCTGCTTATCAATGGGCCCTTCTCAATAATACTTGGCTCAAGAAACGGAATTGTAGCCTTAAACGATAGAATCAAGCTGCGATCACTGGTTGCCGCTACAAAGGGAGATTACCTGTATGTGGCCAGTGAAGAATCTTCAATACGGGAAGTTTGTGCCGACCCGGACAGACTATGGGCTCCAAGAGGCGGAGAGCCCGTTATCGGCATGCTGGAAGGAGCTGATAACATATGAGTCTGGATTATTCAACATCAGAGTTTACAATAAACAGAGATAAAGACAGATGCATAGACTGCCAGGTTTGTGTGCGTCAATGTGCTAATGAAGCTCATTATTATGATGATGAAGAACAAAAGGTATGCTCAGATGAGCACAAATGTGTAAATTGTCACAGGTGCGTAACATTATGTCCTACCAGAGCCTTGAGCATAAAAAAGCATGAGCTTGAATTCAGAGCTAACGCAAACTGGACGGAAAACGCCATAAAAGATATATACAAGCAGGCAGCCACTGGCGGCATCCTGCTGACAGGCATGGGAAATGACAGACCCTACCCCATTTACTGGGATCACATGCTTCTCAATGCCAGTCAGGTTACCAACCCATCCATAGACCCTCTGCGGGAGCCCATGGAGCTTAAAACCTTTCTAGGCAGAAAACCGGAATCCTTGAAAGTAGAAAACGGCAAGCTGGCAGAAAAGCTGCCTCCACAGCTGGAGCTTGAAATACCCATAATGTTTTCTGCCATGTCCTTTGGATCCATAAGCCTGAATGCCTGTAAGTCAATGGCACAGACTGCCTATGAAAACGGAATAATGTACAATACAGGAGAGGGCGGCCTACACAGAGATTTGTACAAATATGGACGAAATACCATTGTTCAGGTCGCTTCAGGCCGTTTCGGAGTACATCCCGGTTACCTGAATGCAGGCGCAGCAATAGAAATAAAAATCGGCCAGGGAGCAAAACCAGGCATAGGCGGACATCTGCCCGGAGAAAAGGTGGAGGCGGAAGTCTCACTTACCCGTATGATTCCCCAGGGCTCGGATGCTATTTCACCTGCTCCCCATCATGACATATACTCTATAGAGGACTTAAGACAGCTGATCTTTGCATTAAAGGAAGCAACAAATTATACAAAGCCCATATCCGTAAAAATAGCTGCAGTCCATAATGTTGCAGCCATATGCTCGGGTATTGCCAGGGCAGGTGCGGATATAATCGCCATAGATGGATACAGGGGCGGCACCGGAGCAGCACCAACAAGAATCAGGGACAATGTGGGTATACCTGTAGAACTGGCACTGGCAGCTGTTGATACCCGGCTGCGTGATGAAGGAATAAGAAACCAGGTATCAATAGTATGCGGCGGAAGTGTCCGCAACAGTGCAGATATAATAAAAGCTATTGCCCTTGGTGCAGATGCAGTTTATATTGCGTCCTCGGCATTGCTTACCATGGGCTGCCACATGTGCCAGAAATGCTACACCGGTAAATGCAACTGGGGTATAGCCACCCAGGATCCCAACCTCACAAAGAGACTGAATCCCGAAATAGCAGTAAAAAGGCTTACAAACCTGCTTCATGCCTGGTCTCACGAAATGAAGGAAATGTTGGGCGGCATGGGAATAAACGCAATAGAAAGTCTGAGAGGAAACAGGCATATGCTCCGTGGAATCGGTCTGTCAGACAGGGATCTGAACATTCTGGGCATCAAGGCTGCAGGTGAATAGAAGGATAGCCCGGAAAGGTTTTCAGTTTTCCGAAAAGAATAGAGATGTAAGCTTTGGAGGAATATATTATGGATAACAATAAAGTATCAAATAGAAAGCGAATATATGCAAAAGAAGAAGTATGCATCGGCTGCAGACTTTGTGAAGTGCATTGTGTAGTTGCACATTCCCAATACAAGAATGACATTGTAAAGGCATATAAAAAATCCCCGCAGCGTCCGCTTTCACGTATATTAGTGGAAGAAACCAGGCCTGTATCCTTTGGGCTGCAGTGCAGACACTGTGATGATCCAAAATGTGTGAAAGCCTGTATCACAGGAGCAATGCAGCAAGACCCGGATACCGGTATTGTAACTAATGACGAAAGCAGATGTATAGGCTGCTGGACTTGCATACTGGCATGTCCCTATGGCGTCATAAAAAGAGATTTCAAAGGAAGAAAAGTAGCCTCAAAGTGTGATTTTTGCATTGATCTGGGCGGCAGCCCGGCTTGTGTTAAGAATTGCCCGAATGAAGCATTATATGTTGATGAAGTCAGAGTTTTGAATAATGAAGAAAGCAAAGAAAAAGGAGGTACCGCCAAATGAGCTATGTTATAATCGGCAACTCCACTGCTGCTGTGGGAGCAATAGAAGGTATCAGAAAATATGACTCCTCCACTCCCGTCACAGTGGTTTCAGATGAGCCCTATCATACTTATTCGAGGCCTCTCATTTCATACTATTTAGGTGGCAAGGTAACAAAAGAGAATATGATATACAGGCCGCTGGATTTTTATCAAAGGAATAATATACGCACCATGCTGGGAATCAAGGCAATGTCCGTTGATTATAGTAATAAAACCGTTCTGCTAGAAAACGGAGAGAAGCTGGGATACTCGAAGCTTCTGCTGGCAACCGGCGGAAAGCCCTTCATACCGCCAATGGGCGGACTGGATAAAAAGAATATTTTCAATTTTATTAAGATGGACGATGTAAAAGCTATCGAAAAGGTGGCTGTCCGAGGCTCAAAAGCAGTTGTAATAGGAGCCAGCTTCAGTGGACTGAAGGCTGTGGAAGCTTTGGTGAAACGCAATGTCAGTGTTACAGTCATCGATATTATGAGCAGGATCATGCCGAGGGTACTGGACGATACGGCTGCCGCAATAGCCGCTAAGACACTTAAAGATCATGATGTAAAAGTACTGCTGAACAATACCGTGGAGACTATACTTGGTGAAGATACTGCTGCAGGAGTGCTGCTAAAGGATGGAACAAAAATCGACTGCGATTTTATCATACTGGCAATAGGGGTAAGATGCAACACAGATTTGGTAAAGGATTCCGGTATAAAAATAAACCGGGGCATAGTAGTGGACGAAAAAATGCAAACCAGCATTCCTGACGTTTATGCTGCAGGTGATGTTGCCGAAGGTTATAACTTTATTGAGGAAAAAATGATGGAGATAGCTATTATACCAAACGCATATTATCAGGGTGAAACAGCAGGAGCGAACATGACCGGCGGCAATAAGACCTTTAACGATGGCTTTATTATGAACTCCATGCCGCTGCTGGACCTGCCCATTATCAGTGCCGGTATATCCGAAGACAGGGAAGGAATTGAAGTCATTTCAAAATTTGAGCCTGAGAAAGATACCTATAAGAAATTTTATATAAGCGATAACCGGCTTGTGGGCTATCTTCTAATTAATGAAGTAGACAGGGCCGGTATTTATACTGATATGATTAGAAATCAAAGCGATATCACAGCCTTAAAGACCAGTCTTGGAGCTGAAGGCTTCGGGTTTATAAATTTTCCGAAGGATATGCGCAAGGAGAAAATGCAAAAAGGCGGTGCAGCCTGATGAAAGTTATTGATGCAAGAGGAGTCTATTATCAGCAACTGAACACACAAATCAAAGAAGCATTTTTAGCCGGAGAAAATGAAGTCACACTAATGAATGTCGGAGGCCAAAGGTATATCGGCGACGGTATCTCTGGCAATCAAAAAATAGTAATTAACGGTACCCCCGGAAATGACATGTCCGCTTTTATGGACGGCCTGGAGATAACAGTAAATGGTAATGCGCAGGACGCCATGGCCAATACAATGAATGACGGCAGAATAATCGTACACGGCAGCGCAGGTGATACCGTGGGTTATGCCATGAGAGGCGGCGAGATATATATCAAGGGAAATGTGGGGTATAGGGTAGGTATTCACATGAAGGAATACCTGGAAAAAAAGCCTGCAATAATAATTGGCGGAAAAGCCGGAGATTTCTTCGGCGAATATGTACGCGGAAATATTGATGAATACAAGCTTGGCAAGGAAGTAAAGCTCGTGGAAGCAGATGAAAGTGATCTGGAGATTATCAGTTCCCATGTAAGGAATTTTTGCAAGTATTTTTCCTTCGATTTCGACTATGTAATGAATAAAAAATTCAACAAGCTATATGCCTATAACAAAAGGCCATACGGAAATCTATACGCATATTGATAAATTAAGGCCTGAATTTTAATCATAAAACTGCTGACAATCCAATTGTACAGCAGTTTTCCGATTTCTTAAACTTATATTCTATCAACACCGAAAGCAGTTCTTCCTTACTCAGTTTTTCTATCTACATCTCCTTAATCATCACAGAGT
>Ga0366771_1143_pt1 | contig 8636 bp, 5 predicted proteins | sample BONcelN113001C10_FD_207080 | JGI IMG/M metagenome (GOLD analysis project Ga0366771, IMG submission 207080) | Enriched cells from coal bed in the Powder River Basin, Montana, United States - BONCAT cells N11 rep2 HSBNCT.N11.300.1.C10 ...
GCCTTGCTTCAAAACCATCTCGTAGGCATCCAGATTGAAGCCTTTGGGGAAAAATGACACCTTGTTTTGTATGATATAACCGGTTTTACTGAAGGAAACCGCAAGCATATTCAATAATGGTAACAATATTACCAATGTAATTACTATGACAAGAAATACTACGATGAAATCCAGCGGTGTTACTTTTTTCTTCATATGATTGTCCCTTCCTTCTACCAGATACTGTTCTGTGTAAATTTTTTACTTATATTATTTGTTATAAATAAAAAGATAATCGCTATCACCGATTCAAACAATCCAACTGCTGTGGCATAGCTGAAGTCCCAGTTTTCAAGACCTTTACGATATACAAAAGTTGAAAACACATCTGCCACCTTATAAGTTACAGGTGTATACAAAAGCAATACCTTCTCATAGCCTATCCGCATAATATGGCCGGAAGAAATAATAAACATTGTAATCACCGTAGGAAGGATCCCCGGTATTGTAATGTGCCATATGGCGCGCAGGCGTCCACATCCGTCAATTTCACCGGCTTCATAAAGAGTTTTGTCTATTCCTGACAGAGCAGCAAGGTATATAATTGCAGAATAGCCCATACTTTGCCATATTCCGGACGAGACATAAATGAACCTGAACCATTCAGGTTTTATAATAAAATATGTTCTTGGGAATCCTAGGTTTTCCAATATCGTATTAACAAGCCCATGGGTTGGTGAAAGAAGGTCAATAAACATACTGCATACGATGACGACAGAAAGGAAAGAAGGGAGATAAGATACTGTCTGTGCTAAGGTTTTTAGCTTTTTTATCCTCACTTCATTTAATAAAAGAGCAAACAAAATCGGGAAGGGAAATGAAAATACGAGGTTACTCAATCCAAGAAGCAACGTGTTCCTAAAAAGAAGTACAAAATCCTGGCTATGAAAAAACTCGATAAAGTGCTTAAATCCAACCCAATCGCTTTTTATTAATCCATCCCAGATATCATACTCTTTGAAAGCAACAATCAGTCCGTACATGGGGCCATACCTGAACAAGGCGTAGAACGCAATACATGGAAGCAATATAATCCAGAGCTGCCGGTCTCTTTTAGCCCTTTTCCAAAATGTATTACCGCCGGCTGTTTGAAGTTTTTGTTTATGTCTATTCATTGTGATCCTACCTTTAATGTAAGGGGACACGCCATATCTGGTATGTCCCCTTTGTAATATTCCTTGCGGTTATTTAATTAAGCTTTATTTCGCTGCATCATATCTCTTCTGTGCGGCATTATATATATCCACAACTTCTTTCAGACCCAGGGTCTCCGTCTTCTTTATCCAAGCTTCCCATTCCGCTTCGCCGGCATTACTATCGAGGATAAATGTTGAGGCAAATTCTTCCATGGATTTCCTGAGTTCAGGGAATACTTTGGCATTCATCTCCTGTTCTTCCTTGGTGAAGATCAGGATAGGTTCTTGTTTTATTATCTTATCGCTCTGAAGCAACATATCCTGCGCTTCTTTTTCCCTTGCGGAATAGTTGAAATACACCGATCTGGCATCCATCCTTGTATATAGCAGCGGCTGTATGAACAAACCGTATTTGTCTTCCAGATCCTGAATCCCGGGAACTACACCCGCATCATAACCAATATAATTGAACTTGCCGTCGTTGTCCTTTGTATACGTCTGGCCTTCTGCTCCCATGGTCAGCAATTCAGTGCCTGATGGGCTGCTAAAATAGTCAATGAGCTTTAATACAACCTCTTTTTTATCGTTATCGGTTACGCAAAGACCTCTTCTTTCAACTTTAGCAAGATACATATTCTTGGCAACCGGCCCTATGGGTAAGCCATACCTGAGATCAAAGCCCGGGTTTGTATCTTTTAATTGCGCAGCCAGCAATTCCATCCTTCCGATCCAGTCAAATGTCACAAACGATGCATCGGTGGTCATCTTTGTGGTCCATGTCTGGGTTGTATTTGTCAGGAATTCCGGATCCACCAGTTTTTCCTTATATAGCTTCTGCCAGAAGCTCACCATATCTTTAAAATTCGTATCAGTTGCCACCGGTTTCCACGTGTTGGAGGAATAATCGTAATAAACTCCCCATGTCGAATACTGGAATCCCCAGTTTGGAGCTATGTATCTGAAAAATGCATTTGCAAGGTTTTTATTTGTAAAGGGATATTTGTCCGGATAAATTTCCTTCAGTTTCTTGAGCGCCGCATAGAACTCATCTGTGTTGGTCCATGCTTTTATTCCGTTTTTATCAAAAATATCCTTCCTGAAAAGATACCCGTGATTTACATCTCTGTTCAGTTCATGCGACGGATAGTAGTAGAGGTTTCCGTCCGACGCCGAAAATGATTTTGTAATATATGGATACTTCTCAATCAACTTCCTGTAGTTTGGCAGCATGTCGGCATACTTGTTTATCGCCACAACCTTTCCAGCCATCCCGCTGTTGTCTATCATCGCTTGCCCTTCAGTACCCACAGGCGAAATATCCGTCATACTCCCTGATGAAATCATTACTTTTACCTTATCCGCATATGAAGCAGTGGGGAAGCACGTCACTTCAACCTTGACATTGGTTCTTTTCAGAAGCTCCTCAAAAACCCATTTGTCTGAAAGGCTTGCGCAGTTAGTCTGGGCAACTGTAGTGACCGTAACCACCTTATCCGATAATGGAAGTGTAAGACCGCCCGTGTCGCCATAATCCGGCTTCGGCTGCGTAGTAGGCGCTTCACTTGTGGCTGCCGCCTGCGTTGTTGTACCCGTTACCTCTGCCGTATCCTTTGCACACCCCGAAATTAGAACAAGAACAATTGTAATTGCCAGAACAACAGATAATACTCTTTTTATCATTTCTTTACCTCCTTAATTTTTAAAAAATATTAGTATTTGCCAGGGAAAACTGTCAAAAATGAAGCTTCAATATGACTTGTTTCATATATAATCTATCAGAAAGACCTACACCCTACAATAAAGAAATATTAGGTAAAGATGAAAAAATCTTAGGTTTACAAAAAGAATTTTATCCCCTCTATCAGCAGTTTTGTCTTGACAGGGATTCAGCATACACTCATTCTAATAAAGGCGAATTATTTTAACATAAAAACTGGGGAGAGATGCTCTCTCTCCCCGTTTCTCATAAGTGAGGCGTATTTCACGATGATGCGGAATTTCCCTTACGTACCTTGTTGATATTCATAAGGCCCGATGTCGACGGTGCTTCCGGAAAGTCTGATGTTGCCTTCCATGTCGTATAAAAGTTTACCGCCACACCGATCGTAGCGCCGTTCTGAACCCCATAACTTATAGCAGTTGAGGCTATATTCATAATGATGTTATTCCTGAAGACGCCGTTGGTCGCACCGGCACCGCTGTTGGCATCAGTATCCGGAAACATACTGATACGCGCCGATGTCCCAATTGCCCGTTTGTGGGCGTGGTGTACCGGCATAATCATCCTGGAAGTAAGTCCCCAGAATGTCATACCCTATTCCGGCATTGACAACCGGCGAGTCTTCATCCGCCGGCACATATCCGGGAGGCAGCAATTCAGGGTCAAAATTCCCACCCATTGTTTGTGTTCCTGTTTGAGCTACGAACGCATCATAAGTCAAAATTACATTTTGATATTTAATTTCATCATTGCCTTCCGATCCGCTATTGATTACATTTCCATTAAACATAACCTTATGTGAATCGTCCGGACCAACGTCAAACTGGCTGTACTGGTTATTCTCCAGCAGGACTGCACCAATGGAAAGAACACGCCCGCAGTTATATACAACATTATTTACAATCTTTATATCATCCAATGTAGAATCATTTCGAGGGCCAAAATCCAGAGACATCCCAAGACCCGGAGTGCCAATAAATGTATTGTTGGCTATGACGACATTGCTCAATGAAGTTATATTTGTATGACCGCCCAACTCCAAGCCTTTGTTGCTGACATTCAGCGCATTAGGTTCTTCAACAGGCTGAATGACAACATTATTATAGTAATAAATATAGGCTTCCTCAACAGGAGACGCATCTACATTATTGTATAATCCCAAATACAGGTTGTTGCCAAAGAATTCGTCAGGGGTAGAACTATACAAGTCATATAACAAATTATGATGAACCCGTACATATCCTGCAGCTGTTACGATTCCATCCGGATGATCTGTAGACGCCAGGTGCCTGTTAAAGGTGTGAAAATGATTATTATAAATATCGACTCCTCTTACACCGCACTCGATACCATCGTCATACAAGCCGTATACTTCATTGTTGAAAATCTGTACTCTTCCGAACATATTGGGTCCACGCGATCCGGTTATTCTTATCTGGTCCTGGCGGTTATCATGGATTTTTGAATTGGAAAGCTCCATGATTAAATCCTGATTTTCCACACCGCTTGCATAATTGAGTAAAACACCGTTTTCCAGACGCTCATTTCCATTATTGCCGACTTCAACATATCTTACCGCAATGTGATGTGAATTTCCCGAAACATCAATACCATTTGTATCGCAGTTTTGTATGATTAAATTTATGTTGCCATCCAGGGATCCGTCTATGGTTATATACGAACGCCCGTTAACAAATATGCCATCGCCCAGATACCCTGTCTGACCGTTATTGTTGGTTATGATTACCCTTCCATTGTGCGGGGCTTCCTGGCCTGTCCGTATGGTAATTTCATTCCCTTCTGTGCCGCTCTTGTTTATTTTCAATTGCTCATTATATGTTTGTCCTGCCGTTCCGCCGCTGATATAGATTGTGTCTCCGGGCTGTATCATAGCCCATGATATGTCTGCGAAGCTTTGCCATGCATTATCCCAGTTTCCCCCACTATTTGAGCCTGTGGCTGCATTGTCAACATAATAGGAAGTTGAAGTAGCGCGGACGCACTCTCCGAAAAAGAATGCACCCCCATTTCCGAAAATGCCCGTTACTACTGATAATGACAAAACAATACATACTATAACTCTAAATTTACATTTCATATTCACACACATTCCTTTCTTTTTGTTCAGGGCATAAATTACCCTGCTCCCAAATGGATCCCGGGGAGAGAAGGCTCTCTCCCCCGGGCTACTGATATGGTATATATGCCACTACTTCAGGATAAATTTAGATATAAATTCCAGATCCTTCGTGTCTATTTTCCAATCCCAATTAAGGTCTGCAATTCTCGCTGTATTCCAATCAGTGCTCTTCCAGTTCTTCCCGTAGTGAAGGGATATAATATCCAGATCCACAACATTGACAAGGCCGTCATGGTTTAAGTCTCCCGGTATCAATACCGGAGCAGTGCCATCGGGCAATACCGGCAATACAATACTCCCCTGCGCATCCACCAGTGTTGCACTGGTTACGCTGACCGCGTTGAAGTTTACGATTTTTTCTTTTGCTTTAAATTTGAGCTCAATGAGTTGTACTTCCCCCGTAACAGCGTTTCCCGTTCCCGCGCTGGCCAGGAGGAACCGCCCCGTTCCCTGCTGTCCATTGTCATCTTTGCCGGTTACAAGCAGTCCGCCGTCTATCCGTTTGTATCCTTCATACTTGACCAGATACTTATTATAGAGGATGCTCAAATCGCCATTCAATATTTGATCAAGTGTCTTAACCCCAATGGTTACGATAAAGGTTTGATTTTTGTTCACTGATTGAGGTGCCGTCAGGGTAATGCGCGTCGCTTGCTCCACCGTCACAACGCAAGTATCTGCCAATGTTGTTCCCACTACCTTTACCGTAATGATTGCAGTTCCTTTACCTGCTGCGGTGACTACTCCATTTGCATCCACCGTCGCCACCGACGGGTTGGAGGATGTCCACTGCAGGTCTTTATATGTCGCATCCGCCGGAAGTATGGTTGCCACAAGCGTCCCGGTGCTACCGATATTGTCGATCCTGATGCTGTCTTCTGTGATATTGACGCTCTCCGTCGGTATGAATGCTCCAGCAGTATTTCCCAGCAGGACATAGGAATCTTTCCCTGCGTAAGCCACTGCGTGATCCAGTGTTGCAGCGCTTGCCCTGAAGCTGAAATTCCTGCACAACACATGTGTGTTTCCTTCTTCATCAGTAACAGAGACACTATAAAGGTTCTGGGGTACATCCACATTGAATGTGATATGGTATTTCTTCCCGGCAGTGTAAGGAATCACATTTTCGGCGAAATAATTGGCCCCATTCTTATTATATGCATCAATGTTTCCGGACTCATTGAAGCGGACGATAGCGGCCAACTCCGGGAATGCGTCCGCTTCTCCCTGGGCAAGCGCGACAACGCCATTCATGTTGTCTTTCAAAGGCATCACATCAAAGCTTGCCGTCATGAACCCCTGCTGCGGCGTGAAAGCAAAATTATTCCACGTAGCATCCACTACAAGAGGCATCGTTTCGGCGGCCACAATGGACACATCGATGGATCTGGTAGAGAGCCCTTCCTGGTCATATGCGACGCCATACACTGTATGAATGCCTTCCTGGATATCGGGAATCTCAAACCCGAACGGCTGCTGTGTCGATTCACCAACCTTGATGCCATCCATGAAGTATTCCACTTTCGATACCCCCTGGTCATCCCTCGCATTTACAGCAATATTTACAGCCGAACCTGTAATATACCCCTGGAATGCTTGAGGAGCGGTAATCGTAATCATAGGCGCGGTATTTGCTTTGACACCGTAAAACTCTATCGGTCCAATGTCAAACCCATTACCATAAGGCCTCAATTTCCCCTCAATGTCATATCGGTTATATGCCTGCGCCCCATTTTCAATGGCAGGCGAAGCAGGCTGCAGACGGAAGCCTTCAGGTTCAGGATCCAACAGAAGAGGATTCACCCCTATTTCGGAATTTGCCAGAAGTGGATTCTGTCCGAGAATATCCGTATCCGTTATATAATTCGGAGCCACAGCATTATAAGTCAGATTATTTCCCGCGCTGTCGATCCTAGCGCCGTTTAAAGTCCCATAACTCATGGCAGATGCATTGATAATAATATTGTTCCAGGCAGAACCTGTAGTTGCGGGACCATCGAAACCAATCCCGTAATAGGCTCCAGCACCGCCGTTGGTGTCAGGATCACCAATGAACAGGTTATTTTCAACCGTCACATTGGGAAAGCCATGGTCACCTCCCGCATGTACGCCCCATGCTGTATATCCCATAAAGATATTGTTCCGGATCGTCCAGTCCGAAATATAGCAAACACCGGTGGATTTATAAACAGGAGATGACATCTGGATCCCCTGGCCGAAATGACCTGTGGCAATATTATTTTCTATCAATATGTTCTTTGCTGTTTCCTTGTTGTTATCATAGACCTGGTCAAAATCCACATGGGCCGGCCCCAGGTGGGAGCCTTCAAAAGTCCCATGGCAATAATTGTACCTTACAATGACATTGGTGCCGAATGTGCGGAAGTAGTCCCCGTCAATTCCGCTTCCCGTCCTTCCGTTGAGATCTATATTCTCGATATCGTTATACTCATAAACGGAATCATTGCCGGTAAAAATATTGATGCAGTTTTTGTATAAATGATTATGGGCAACATAGGCATGTGAAGCCAAGGTTACGCTGGTAAATATCGCAAACTTGTAATTACAGATATCCATGTTTTCGACCTGAGTATGCTTGCTTTTAATGTTGACTCCATAATCAGTCAGTGTGCCGCTGTCTAATCTTGCATCTAATCTAAATCCCGATAACCGCAGGAAACTGCCGCTTAGCGTAAATGTTCCCTTGACCAGCGGGCCCGCGCCGTCGTCTGCCCTGACCGTAATCCATTTTTCTGAATTACCGGACTTTGTAATGTTCGTATTTGCCTGATAGGTTCCGTCCTTTACCAAAATAACATCCCCAGGATTTGCCGCATTTACCGCAGCTTGAATAGTGGCATACGTCTCGCCTGCTCCTACAACTCTCCGTGTCACAAAACCGGTAGTAACATCCAGTACATCGCTGGCTTCAGACAAATCTCCAGCTGCATCATAAGCTTTTACACAAATGAGATACCGTGTGTCGGGAGCCAGTTCCGTAAATTGGAAAGATGCTGTTGTTACCCGCTCTTTCGTAAAGTCGTCAACATAGACTTCAGCTCCATTTACATAGATTGCATAGCCCGCCGCCCCAGGTACCGTACCCCAAGTAAGGGTTGCACTGGCGGAGTATTCCGTTAAATCGCTCATCTGCAAGTCTACAGGTTTTCCGAGAGATTCCGCATAGCCTGTTGCAGGCAATATACACAGGCTGGCCGCAATTATACCGATGGTTAAAATAAGGTATAATACCTTTCTTAGCATTTTCATATACCTCCTCATAATAACAAAATCCCCACAAATTCTAACATTTGTGTTTAAGTTGTTTTAAATATATTTCCACTATACAAATCAATGGTATCCCAATCCATAACTTCTTCAATGTTCCTCCATATTTATCCAGGGCGCATCTGGAAAATATTTATAATTAATAAAAGCCATTGTCAACATCAGAGCCTTGACAATTTGAATTCAACCTCCTCCCAATTTTTTAGTAATTGATATGTTTCCAGGGTTGCCATTAAAATGTGATTAAGTGGAAATTAAGTTACTTATAATTTATCAGGAGTACATATTCCATACAATAAAGAAATCTTAGTAA
>Ga0366771_1144_pt1 | contig 8621 bp, 8 predicted proteins | sample BONcelN113001C10_FD_207080 | JGI IMG/M metagenome (GOLD analysis project Ga0366771, IMG submission 207080) | Enriched cells from coal bed in the Powder River Basin, Montana, United States - BONCAT cells N11 rep2 HSBNCT.N11.300.1.C10 ...
GGCCTTTAGCCGCATTTGGCTCAATACCCAGGATGAATTTTTGCAGAAGATGCGGGATAAGAGCAGCTATGTAGAAGGCAAGTGCGCCGACTGTGATTATAAAGTTTTGTGCGGGGGCTGCCGTATAAGGGCTGAAGCCACCTCCGGCAATCTGTGGGGCGAAGATCCGGCCTGTTACCTTACGGCGGCGGGAGGCTGAGCGGATGATTATATCCTGGAATACGACACGGGCTTGTAATATCCAGTGTATCCATTGCTACCGCAGCGCCGGCGAGAAACAGCAGGATGAGCTAAATACCGAAGAAGGCAAGAAGCTAATTACCGGGATAGCGCAGGCAGGATTCAAGATTTTAATTCTAAGCGGCGGGGAACCCTTGTTGCGCGAAGACCTTACCGAACTCATCCGGCACGCCCGGAGTGCAGGTTTAAGGCCGGTACTGGGCACAAACGGGATACTGATTACCCGGGAGCGGGCAGCTTCGCTTAAAGAAGCCGGCCTGGCGGCGGCTGGAATTAGTATTGACAGTCTTAATCCAGCTGAGCATGATGCATTTCGCGGCTGCAGCGGAGCTTGGGAGCAAACACTTGCCGGTATTGAAGCCTGTAAAACCGCCGGACTGCCGTTTCAGATCCATACCACGGTTAGCTCCTGGAACCAAAATGAGATTCTTACTATTACCGATCAGGCGGTGGAAATCGGTGCTGTCGCCCACCACATTTTCTTCTTAGTCCCGACCGGCCGGGGCAAAGACATTGAAGGCATGACGCTAAAGGCGGCTGAATACGAATCCCTGCTGGGAGCCATTCTTGATAAGCAAAATAGAGTGAAAATTGAAATAAAACCAACCTGCGCTCCGCAGTTTATGCGCATCGCAGCGCAGCGGGGTATGAAGCTGCGCTATACAAAGGGCTGCCTTGCCGGAACCTCGTACTGTGTAATCCTTCCCAACGGCGATGTGCATCCGTGTCCCTACCTGCCGATGCGTGCTGGTAACGTAAGAGAGACTGATTTTGAAACACTATGGTCGGAGAGCGCTCTCTTTCATAACCTCCGGCATCAACCCTTGAAGGGCGGCTGCGGCAGTTGCGGCTTTGATACCATTTGCGGCGGGTGCCGCGCCCGTGCTTATTACTATTCTGACGGTGATTATTTAGCAGAGGAGCCGTGGTGTGGATATGGCAGGTAGCATCACTCCACTGTCTGAACTTGAGTTAAAGATTTTACACCTGCTTCAGCATCAGTTTCCGCTGGTGGAGCGCCCCTTCAGGCATATGGCTGAGGCGCTTGCGCTTGAGGAAGAGGCGGTCATTGATTGCGTAGAACGCCTATACAACAAGGGGCTTATCCGGCGATTCGGGGCGAGCGTAAATAGCCGCAAGGTCGGCTATGTTAGCATTTTGGCTGCGGCGAAAGTAAGACCGGAATGTATCGAAACCATCGCCTCCCTGATCAATGCATTTCCAGAGGTCACCCATAACTATCTCCGCGAAGGCGAGTATAATGTATGGTTCACCGTTATCGCCAGTAACCAGGAACGTTTAAATCAAATCCTGTACGAGATTGAACTAGCTCACGGGTTGGATGCACTGCTTCGTTTGCCTGCCAAAAAAGTTTTCAAGGTCAGTGTCAAATTTCCGCTGATTGCGGGGTGATAAAGTGACTGAGATTGAACAGCAGATTTTATAGGAAATGCAACAGGACCTCCCGATTACTTCACGTCCTTTCCATATCCTGGCCGGGAAAGTAGGGGTCTCCGAGGACGAATTCTTAGCACAAATAAGGAGTCTAAGAGACCGGGGGATCATCCGGGAAGTCAATGCCGTACTCAGGCACCGCCGAATTGGCTACCAGGCGAATGCATTATGCGTCTGGCAGGTTGATGAAGGACGGATTGATGAGGTTGGCAACCTTTTCGCCGGCCTGACCGAAGTCACTCACTGCTACGAGCGGGAGAGCTGTCCGGAATGGCAGTATAACTTGTATACCATGGTTCACGCAGTAACAAGGGAAGCGTGCGAAAAGCGCATCCGGGAAATGAGTGAGTTGAGCCGGACAGAAAACTATCTTGTTTTTTACAGTACACAGGAACTTAAGAAAATTACCATGCGGTATTTTTAGATAAAGCCGGAAGGCTATTGCATTATTTTGGGGTCATGTCCTTGCCGGGACTTGCATAGTTATGCCCAAGCAAAAAGGAGAGGAGGGATAGTTTGGATACTGGTCAATTCTTAAACCGCAATGCGCTTAAGTTGGTTGGTGCTGGTTTTGTCATTGCGGTGGTGGGTATGGCGGTTTTTGTGATGGGATATGCATATGCGGAAACACCTGCGTTCTGCGGCGCTTGCCATTCCATGGAACAGTCGTATGTCAGCTGGCAGGCTTCCAATCACAAACAGATTGCCTGCAGTGAATGCCACCTGCCCAATAGCGGCTTGGCAACCAAGTTGGTCGCCAAGGCCAGGACCGGTATTACTGATCTTTATCATGAAACCATAAGGGATTACCCGGCAGTTATTAAGGTAACAGCCCAAGGAAAGGACTATCTGGCAGACAATTGTCTGCGCTGTCACCAATCGACGGTAGAGAACACATCGATGGCGGCAGGCGGTCAGGACTGCGCTAAATGTCACAGGGGCGTGGTCCACGGCATCAACAAAAGCAAAGGAGGGATAAAGATTGAATAATACACAGAAATCTTTAGTTGCCTTGCTATGTGTGCTGCTGCTGTTCTTTGGGTTTGTCATTACGCGTGTCGGGGTATCGAAACCTACATCCGCCGTCAAAGTTACAAAAATACCGGCAGGGGAATATGATCCGGCGGTGTGGGGGCAGTATTATCCCTTACAGTATGCAAGCTTTAAGAAGAACGCAGAAATGGCTCCATCACCCGGCGGGTATGGAGGCAGCGCCAAGGTACAAAACTCGGAAAGACAACCGGAAATACTGGCAAATTTTAAGGGTATGCCTTTTAGTATTGACTATACGGAAGACCGTGGGCATGTCTTCGCTATGGAAGATATCAGGGAGACAAAGCGCATTAACGCCAAGTCGCCGGGGGCATGTATAACCTGTAAAACACCGTATCTTGAGAAATTCTACAAGGAGTCCGGCTGGGGATATGCGAAAACCCCGTTGACTGAACTATTAGCCAAGACGCCGGACCATGGCTTCATCAGTTGTGCGAATTGTCATGATCCGGCTACCATGGATTTAAGGGTCATCAACCCGGCTTTTGTTGAAGCTCAGCAGCGCAGAGGCATTGATGTCAGTAAGGCTACGCGCGACGAAATGCGCAGCTATGTATGCGCACAGTGCCATGTTGAGTACCATTTCGAACCTGGAACAAACAGAGTGGTATTCCCCTGGGATAAAGGCCTTAAGCCTGACCAGATATATGCGTATTATGCGGATAAGCCGGCCGGAGGATTTGCCCAGGATTGGCAGCATCCGGATTCTAAAATTGCGATGCTGAAGACCCAGCATCCTGAATTTGAGACCTGGTCTACAGGTGTGCACGGCAAGGCCGGCGTATCCTGCGCCGACTGCCATATGCCTTATACCCGTAAGGATGGGCAGAAATACACGTCGCACTGGATGACCAGCCCGCTGCGAACACTCGATGATTCGTGTTCCTCCTGTCATACCCAAGGCACTGCCTGGCTGCAGGAACGGGTTAAAACGATCCAGGACAACGCCTGGCAGCTTCAGCATACGGCAGGCTTAACGGTGGCTAAGGCGCACGAGGCTATTAAAAAGGCCAGTGGAAAACCGGATGCAGATCAGGTTGAGCTTGCTAAAGCCCGGGAACTTGTTCGCAAAGCCCAATGGTTCTGGGACTTTGTGGCTGCCGAAAACAGTATGGGTTTCCATAACCCGGATCAAGTGCTTAACACAGCAGGGCAAGCGATAGACCTGGCTAATCAGGCCATTCAATCAGCTTATAAGGCAGCGGGTCTGACATTGTAGAATACTCCCGCAAAAACAGACAAGGCCCGGTATCATTCGATACCGGGCCTTGTTTGTTTTGCTAAAAATACTTCTTGCGAACTTCCTCAAGGTTTACGCTGTCTACGTTTTCCCGATAGTCCACTAAACCTTTAATCTTCTGGTCTTGGAATATACCATAACTTCCCGGGGAGTTAGCCGGAAAAGTGACTTTAATCAGTCGCTTCGCACCCTCGAAGGTTTTAATCACAGAGCGTTGGCTAAAATCAACAATTTCCCAGACGCCTTCAGGCTGGTCATATTGCGATAAATCGATTTCAAGGCTGCCGGGTTTTTCACTTACGATAACCAGCGGGGCTAATTCATAGCCAATCCCTTTAAAAGAACCGGCAGACTTAGTTGTTTTTATTAGCTGCTGCGTTGGGGCTTTTGTCAGATCGGGTCCATAGATACTCTGCTGCCCGGCAGGGGTCGAACAGCAATTTCCGCCACAGCCTGAACTGGATGGCAGAGATACATTGGACCTCGCAACATCAACCCTTGATAAATCATCGACCACTTTGAAGATGCCCCTGATCATGCCCATCCAGCAACTAAAATTCAGGTCTTCATTGCCGGGGGTAAACTCAATAACGGTTTCACTAGAACTCAGCTTTTTACGGATATTCTGGGTGGGAACGATAATCTCATTATTACAGGAGTTAATCTGCTCTCCGGTAATGATCCACTTTACCGGAACCCCTTTTTGAATATACAGGACATTGGGCACATAGCCTTTGCTGTTGGCTGACATGCGAATGGTTTGAATGCCGTTACTTATTTCCGCTTTAGCGGCGGGCGAGGCGGCAGTTGAAGATAACCGGTTAAATCCCGGCACCGCAAAATCAATGCCCGACAGGGCCAGACCGCGGTTTGTCATGATCAGTCCCAGGACAATCACAAGTATACCGCTGCAGCGCAAAATATTACTGCTCAGCCTTCTGCTCATAAAACCGGCCAGGGAGCCGAAGATCAGCATTAAAGGAGCGGTACCCAAGGAAAACATAAACATGGCAGAAGCTCCGGCGACGGCGCTTCCCGTGGTGAGCGCATAAAGCTGCATGGTTTGGAGCGGACCACAGGGCATGAGCCCGTTTAGGAGGCCGACAGCCAAAGGCGTCTTGGGGCGTTTGAAGTTAATAGGCAGGCCAGGCCATTGGAGGTATTTCCGGACGAAGCCGAAGCCTGCCAGGTTTAATCCCATTAAGATCATAACAGCGCCGGCGAAAAGTGTAACCGCGCCCATAGCGGCAGGAGAGAGGGACACGACGGAGCCGAGGGCTCCAACCAGTGCGCCGAGGGCGGTATAGGAGATGATCCTGCCTAAACTGTAAAGTAAAGAAGGAACCAGAGCTTCGCCGCCGGAACCTGCGTTAGGCGTAACTGTCTGAGACAGCATAATGCCTCCGCACATACCCATGCAATGCAGTGAGGTTACAAGACCGATGGTAAAAAGCATGAAGTAAGTAACGTTGCTGCCTAGCGCCTTATTCATATCGAAGCTGCCCGTAAATTCGGCAAGGATCAGGATAGCAAAGAATATAAACAGCATGCCGGCAAAGGAACCAGCGCTGTCGGTACGGCGAATGGAATATCCCAGGCTGTGTATGGCCTCCTGTATGTCACACTGTAAAACTTTGCCTGTATCAAAAGTTATTGTAAGAGTATTTTGGGTCAGGGAGACTTCTGCGGTTTGAACACCGGGCAGGCTGGAAACTTTCTTTTCAATGCGGCTCTTGCAGGAAAGGCAGTGCATGCCTTCTATTATTAGTATTATCGTATCCATACGTCACCCTTTATTATTTTATATCTTATATACTATTTACTCTCAGTATAAAATCAATCCCCTGTGCGGACAATGGGGGAATTATTACATATATATTACAATTTTATCTTGCACATTCCTTACGTGTGAAAGTCAGATGCCAAACGGGATGGACAACCATAAGCAGGAAAATACTTGCCCGGCGGGAACTTAACAAGAAATACTAGGAGCGGAGGGGATAACTATACGCTATACACTAAACCTGCAAGGGAAAATCATTCTATTGGTTTGCAGTGTAGTGTTATTGGCACTATTAACTACGAACTGGCTCATCTCTACTCATGTCGCTGAGGGCATCACCGCACAAATGGGACGGACCGTTATGTATGTGGCGCGTATTGTTGCCCATTCGGATGTAGTTACCGAGGGATTGGCCGGCATACGCAAGGATAAAGAGATGCAAGACTATGCCAATTCCATGCGCAGTTTAACCCAATCAGCCATTGTGGTTGTATTTGATATGGAGGGACTTCGTAAATCCCATCCTGATGAAACTAAGCTGGGTTACCATGTTGTCGGTGGAGACGAGGAACGGTCTCTCCAGGGCGAGGAATACCTTTCCTTCGCCACCGGAACGGTGGGACCCCAGCTTAGAGCCTTCACACCGGTATATTTTAATGATCGGCAGGTAGGTGCTGTAGTGGTTGGCATCCATATTGATGATGTGGAGCGTGCGGTTGCGGAGAGCCGTAACCGGATTTTTATCACAATCTTACTGGGGATGGTTATTGGCATAGCGGGAGCTGTTCTTTTGGCCAGGAGTGTAAAGAAAACATTGTTTGGGCTGGAACCGGCAGGAATAGCCAAGCTGCTGGAAGAACGAAATGCCATGCTCTACTCAGTGAAGGAGGGTATTCTGGCTGTTGATCTATCAGGCAGAATAACCATGGCTAATGAGGCAGCCATTGGTATGCTTGCTGCGGGAGGAACTACCGGCGATCCGATTGGACAAGAGATTGATACTTATATCCCCAATACCGGTTTAACCCGCGTCCTGAAAACCGGGTTATCTGAGCTTAACCAGGAACAGGATCTAAATGGCGTACATATCATTACCAACCGGGTGCCTATCCTGGTTAACGGCAACATTGTCGGCGCGATTGCCACTTTTCGTGATAAAACGGAAATAAACCAATTAGCCGAGGAACTTACCGGCGTCAGAAGCTATGTAGAAGCTCTGCGATCACAGGCTCATGAATTCATGAACAAACTGCATGTTATTTTGGGGCTGGTCCGGCTGGAAAGTTATGACCAGCTTGCAGCCTATATCAAGCGAATTGCTGATGATCAGGAAGCGGAAGTCGCTTTTGTAGGCAAGCGGATAAAAAATCCCGTTGTAGCCGGTCTAGTCCTTAGTAAACTCAGTAAGTCACGGGAGATGGGCGTGTGCATGACGGTAGATGAAGATACCATGATGTTATCCGAACCAGGGGCGCTTATTAACCATGAATTAGTTACTATCGTAGGCAACTTGATCGATAACGCTCTCGAAGCCGTTCAGGATGCCGCTGAGAAGAAAGTTACCCTGGCAATTCATGACATGGATAATATGCTCACCATCCGGATACGGGACAGTGGTCCGGGGTTGGAAAAGGATGTAAAGGAACATATTTTTAAAAAAGGCTTTTCCACTAAAGCGGATAACCGGGGATTTGGTCTATATTTGGTATATAGCAGTGTGAAAAGGCTGAATGGCTCGATAGAGTATATGGCAGCCTCACAGGGAACAGATGTGGTTGTTGCTGTTCCCCTCAGACACAGGAGGTAACATAATGTGATTAAGGTGCTTATAGTAGAAGACGATCCAATGGTAGCAGAGCTTAACCGCCGCTACCTGGCGAACATTGAGGGATTCCGGCTGCAGGGGATTGCTGACAATTGTAATCAGGCGCTCAGTGTTCTGGAAACGGAAGACATTGATCTGGTTTTAGTCGATATTTTTATGCCTGGTATGAATGGCTTGGAGATGCTTACTAAAATCAGGGAAGCCGGACATGGTGTGGATGTGATTATGGTGACAGCCGCTCGTGATACCGTCAGTGTAAAGAAAGCATTAAGGCTCGGTGCGGTGGATTATTTAATCAAGCCGTTCGAATTCGAAAGATTAAATATGGCCCTGCAGCAATACAAGGCACGGGTAGACGCTATTCATCGCCGCGATACGGTGTGTCAGCGTGATATTGATGCTCAAATTCTTGATCGTCCGGCACGATGTAACTTACCCAAGGGACTGGATAAGAATACACTTCAAATGATCAAAACAGCCATAGATACAATCGCGGCGCCTTTCACAATTGAGGAATTGGCTAAACAAGCCGGCATATCGAGGGTAACATTGCGTAAATATCTGGATCACCTGGTGGCCAGTGGGATGTTAACTGTTGAGCTGGTATACGGCTCCATAGGCAGACCTGTCAGTCGCTATTTGCCACATCAAGCAGAATAAATTTATTTGTGGGCTGCGAGCTTTTGCTCGCAGTTTTTATTATTTGCAAAAGGTTTTAAAAAGTTTAATAAAGTTTAAATATTCTGGTTTATGGATTACCATGAGACCAGAAAAGCTTTACCTGGCGCTAGATTCCTGGACATGTACGGGGCAGGTATGCTTTCTGGAAAATTAATCAGGAGGTGCATTTTGAATGAAATTAGAAACACAAAAAACTGTTTCGCAATCATCCCTCAAAGAACATCCCCTCATGGCCTTTAAAATTGGCCCTCTCCCGTTACCCGTTTATCTTATTTTAGCTGCTATTATTTATGCGGCATCGGTGTATGGGAAGCTTCCGGCCGATATGATCGGCGGCATAGCCG
>Ga0366771_1145_pt1 | contig 8611 bp, 11 predicted proteins | sample BONcelN113001C10_FD_207080 | JGI IMG/M metagenome (GOLD analysis project Ga0366771, IMG submission 207080) | Enriched cells from coal bed in the Powder River Basin, Montana, United States - BONCAT cells N11 rep2 HSBNCT.N11.300.1.C10 ...
CCTTTCCTTACCCCCATATTGTGCAGCGTTTATCCCCACCCTTATCCACAACTGTTTCACGTGAAACAGTTGCCGCCCCGAGATGGCGTTTTCTGCATCAACGTCTGCGCGCCTGCGCTGATCGCCGGGGCTGCCTGACACGATTGTAGGGGCGGCGGAGGTATCCCATTGCCGCTTTATTCGCTACCGGGTGGCCCGCGGCAACGTTACTTGCAACCAATCAGTTCGCCGAAATTTCGGGAGGCCTCGCCGCCAACCGGGGTACGCGCAAGGTGGCGGTTGATGGGCATGCCTGGCCGGCGATCAGGCGGCGTTCTTTTTTTGCTTGCTTGGCGCGCCCTCGGCGGCTGCCTCGAATCGCGGGCAGGCGGAGCGTGGAAGCCGGCGTTGCCGGTGCGGCTGTTGGGTTTTGCGATGGCGCCTTCAGCGCGGGAACGGCTGATGGTTTGCTGGTTCTTTCCTTGGGGGTGGTTTGGCTTTGATGTTCTTCAGACCTCGCCGCCAGCAAGGTTGTTGACGTTGCTGCCGCGTGGTTTGGGTCGAGCGGACACGTTGCACGGAAACGTGGGCGCGTGGATGGCGCTCTGCACGATGGCGTCCTTGCTCGGTGCGCCTGCTGCGTCACGGCGACCGTTTCGTGCGGGCATGCTTTCCTCCTTATTGCCTGTGGTGCAGCGCGCAAGGCCGCACACGAAGCATTTTTGTAGAGGCTGTTTCACGTGAAACAGCGATTGTTTGAAAGCCTCCGGACAAAAACCTTATAATCTGGCCTCCTAGCTTTCTCTCGCGTGAGGCACCATGATTTTTCCTACTGAATTCGACGTGATAGTGGTCGGCGGCGGTCACGCGGGGACCGAGGCCGCGCTTGCCTCTGCGCGCATGGGGCAGGCAACACTATTGCTGACGCATAACATTGAGACGCTTGGGCAGATGTCCTGCAATCCATCAATCGGCGGGATCGGCAAAGGGCATCTGGTCAAGGAGGTGGACGCCATGGGTGGTGCGATGGCAATCGCAACCGACGAAGCGGGCATCCAATTCCGCATACTTAACTCTTCCAAGGGGCCCGCCGTGCGCGCTACACGCGCCCAGGCCGACCGGCTTCTATATAAGCAGGCTATTCGTTCGCGCCTCGAAAACCAGGCTAATCTCTGGTTATTCCAGCAGGCGGTCGATGACCTGATGGTTGAAGGTGATCGAGTTGTCGGGGCAGTAACGCAGGTGGGAATCCGCTTCCGGGCCCGGACAGTCGTTCTCACTGCCGGCACATTCCTCGATGGAAAAATTCACGTGGGATTGAATAACTATTCTGCGGGACGCGCGGGTGACCCGCCCGCAGTCTCGCTTTCCCATCGCTTGAAAGAATTGCAGCTGCCGCAGGGCCGGCTGAAGACCGGGACGCCACCGCGTATCGATGGTCGCAGCATCGATTTTTCCGTGATGGAGGTGCAGCCCGGCGACCTTGATCCCATTCCGGTTTTTTCAGTGATGGGAACGGCAGCAATGCATCCTCGCCAGATGCCTTGCTGGATTACCCACACCAACGAGCAAACGCACGATATTATCCGCAGCGGCCTGGACCGCAGCCCCATGTATACCGGCGTGATCGAAGGCGTTGGGCCTCGGTACTGCCCGTCGATTGAGGACAAGATTCATCGCTTCGCCAGCAAGGATTCCCATCAGATCTTTCTCGAGCCCGAGGGCTTGACCACCAACGAATTTTATCCCAACGGCATCTCGACGAGCCTTCCTTTTGATGTGCAGCTCGCTCTTGTGCGCTCGATGCGGGGCATGGGGCGTGCGCACATCCTGCGCCCCGGCTATGCGATCGAATACGACTATTTTGATCCTCGCGGTTTGAAGGCTTCACTAGAAACCAAGACCATTCGGGGTCTGTTTTTTGCTGGCCAGATCAACGGCACCACGGGTTACGAGGAGGCGGCTGCGCAGGGAATGCTGGCAGGGATCAACGCTGCGCTGCAAACGCGCGGGCAAGAGGCCTGGACGCCGCGCCGTGATCAGGCCTATCTCGGCGTCTTGGTGGATGACCTGATCACCAAAGGTGTACAGGAGCCTTACCGCATGTTCACCAGCCGGGCGGAGTATCGGCTGAGCTTGCGGGAGGATAATGCTGACATGCGCCTGACGGAGATCGGCCGTCGGCTCGGCTGTGTCGGTGACGCTCAGTGGTCCGCTTTCGAAAGCAAGCGCGATGCGGTGGAGCGCGAGCTCGGGCGCCTCCGCTCAACCTGGGTCAATCCGAAAATGTTGGCGCGGGCCGAAGCCGAACGCGTCCTGGGTAAAGGCATTGAGCGGGAGTATGCGCTCGCTGACCTGCTATGTCGCCCGGATGTCAACTATGCGGCACTGATGAGTTTGCAGGGAGTGGGGGGTGAACAGCTCGCAGGTCCGGGCGTGCTCGACGAAGCGGTGCGAGAGCAGGTGGAAATCCAGCTGAAATATGCCGGCTATATCGATCGCCAGGCCAAAGAAGTGGAGCGGCACGATTACTACGAGAACCTGAAACTGTCGGCGGAGTTCGATTACATGGAAGTGAAGGGCTTGTCGATTGAAGTGCGGCAAAAGCTGAACCGGCACCGCCCCGAAACGCTCGGCCAGGCTTCGCGAATTTCCGGCGTCACGCCGGCCGCCATTTCGCTTTTGCTGGTGCACCTGAAAAAGGGCGGACTCAAGGAATTGCCGTCATCCGAAGCCGCCGCATGAAGGCTGACGACCGCGCCCGCTTGCACGCCATGCTGGCGCAGGGTGCGCGCCAATTGCCGCTTTCGGTCAGCGAGGCGGCAATAGCCAGGCTGCTCGATTATCTTGGACTGCTGGTGAAGTGGAACGCCGTTTACAACCTTACCGCCGTGCGTGAGCCGGCGCAGATGGTCACGCAGCATTTGCTCGATTCGTTGAGCGCGGCGCCAGCATTTGCCGGTGCGCGTAATGTGCTGGACGTCGGTGCGGGCGGGGGGCTGCCGGGCATCGTTCTCGCAATCTGGGCAGCGGAGGCGGCGCCTGAAATGCGGATTACGATGATCGATACCGTTCACAAAAAGACAGCCTTTTTAACCCAGGTAAAAGCGGAGCTTGGCCTCGACAATGTCCAGGTCCAGACCGGACGCGTGGAGCAGTGGCAGGCGCCGCATCCCTTTGACCTTATTACCTCACGGGCGTTTGCCGACCTTGCCGACTTTGTCGGCTGGTCCGCTCATCTGCTCGCGCCGGGCGGGCGCTTCGTCGCGTTGAAAGGCGTGACGCCAACCGCAGAGATCGCTGGATTGACGAAGGGCTGGAAAGTCACCGAAGTGCGTGCGCTGCAGGTACCCGGTTCACCGGCGGAACGGCACCTGGTGTTAATAGAAAGGGAGAAGAAGCCTTGATGAACGCTCGGTTCGGTCGCCAGTGGATGGCGATCATCATCCTGGGGACGCTGTTACCCCCGCTGTCGCAGGCACAGGATGTGCGCACGGTGGAACACGTGGAGATGAGCAGGTATGTCGGCCAGTGGTACGAGATTGCACGCCTGCCCAACCGATTCCAGAAGGACTGCGTCGCAAACGTAACCGCCCAGTACACCGCACGTCCGGACGGCGACCTCGACGTGCTCAACCAGTGCGAGCGGGCCGGCGGCAAACGCCACCAGGCCGCGGGCCGCGCGCGCATGGTCGACCCGCACAGTCATGCCAAATTGAAAATACGCTTTGCGCCGGAGTGGCTAAGCTGGCTGCCTTTCGTATGGGAAGATTACTGGATTCTTGCGCTGGCCGACGGTTATTCTTACGCGGCAGTGGGCGACCCCTCGCGTCAATATCTATGGATCCTGTCGCGCGCACCGACGCTGCCGGATGACGTATACGACACTTTGCTCAATCGACTGACCGCACAGGGATTCGACACCGCCAGTCTGGTGAAAACCAGACAATCGCAACACCAGACCACTAACTAGAACGAGAACATGGCAAAAATATTCTGCGTCGCCAACCAGAAAGGCGGCGTCGGCAAAACCACGACCGCAGTCAATCTGGCTGCGGGCCTGGCACAACTCAATCAGCGCATTTTACTGGTCGACCTCGATCCTCAAGGCAATGCCACGATGGGCGCCGGGATCAACAAGGCCGTGTTGAAATGCTCCATCTACGAGGTCATGCTCGGCATGGTGGACGTAACGGCCGCCCGTGTTACCTCCGAAACAGGGCGCTTTGATGTGCTGCCGGCCAACCGCGAACTGGCCGGCGCGGAAGTGGAGATGGTCGAACTCGATAATCGGGAAAAGCGCTTGAAAGATGCGCTGCAGACGGTGGACGACCAGTACGATTTCATCCTGATCGACTGCCCGCCGGCGCTGTCCATGCTCACCTTGAACGGCTTGTGCGCGGCGCATGGCGTCATCATACCCATGCAGTGCGAGTATTACGCGCTCGAAGGGCTGTCGGACCTGGTTAACACAATCAAGAAAGTTCACGCCAAGCTGAACCCGGACCTGAAGATCATCGGTTTGCTGCGCGTGATGTTCGATCCGCGAATGACGCTGTCACAGCAGGTTTCAACCCAGCTCGAACAGCACTTTGGCGACAAGGTTTTCAAGACGATCATTCCCCGCAATGTACGTCTCGCAGAAGCGCCATCCTACGGCATGCCAGGCATCAATTTCGATCCGTCGTCAAAAGGGGCGCATGCCTACCTGGCATTCGGTGCGGAAATGGTCGAGCGCATCGGCGCGATGTAGATCGAATCCTGTGCTAACAAGGCGCACCCGGGTGCGCACCCTCCACACAAGTTGAAGAACAATGGTTACGAAAAAGCAAAAAGGTTTGGGGCGCGGTCTGGATGCGCTGCTTGGCGGCTCGGGCGACGACGGCGAAACCGCGGCCGGCACGGGCGTGCCCAGCATGCTGCCGGTCACGCAAATGCAGGCGGGCAAATATCAACCGCGCACGCGGATGGACGAAGGCGCGCTAAACGAGTTGGCGGCCTCCATCAAGGCACAAGGCCTGCTGCAGGCTATTCTCGTGCGGCCGATCGCATCCACCGGCGGCCAGCAGCGCTACGAGATCATTGCAGGCGAGCGCCGCTTCCGTGCCGCCCAGCTCGCCGGACTGTCCGAAGTGCCGGTGCTGGTGAAGGACGTCGGCGACGAAGCGACGGCGGCGATGGCGCTGATCGAGAACATCCAGCGCGAAGACCTGAATCCGCTGGAAGAAGCACAAGGCATTCATCGCCTGATTGCCGATTTCAACTTTACGCACGAGCAGGCCGCAAATGCGGTCGGTCGTTCGCGCAGCGCCGTTTCCAATCTGCTTCGCCTGCTCAATCTCGCCAAGCCGGTGCAAACCATGCTGATGGCCGGCGACATCGATATGGGACATGCGCGCGCATTGCTGGCCGCCGATGCCGCCACGCAGATCACTCTGGCAAACCAGATCGTCGCCAAACGGCTGTCCGTACGCGAAGCGGAAAAGCTGGTTGTTCGCTCGACGGTGGAGCAGGGCGCGGTCGGCAGGGCGCGCGGCGAAAAGGAAAAGTCGCGTGATATCGCCCGCCTTGAAGAAGAGCTTTCCGACGTGCTGGCCACGCAGGTCGTGATCAAGCTTGGCGCAAAAAACAAAGGTCAGTTGCTCATCGATTTTGCCGACCTTGATGCGCTCGACGGCATCATTGCGAAGCTGCGCGGCGAATAGCGAACGGGTATTCGCCGCGACGCTGGCGCGATCACATGCCGAATACGCACGTCCCTTTCCTGCATAGACACGCCGTTTTGTAGAGCAAGAACGGCCGCTTGTCGATGCGGGAAAACGCGCAGGGCGCTGTGAAATTTCGCGCAGCAAAGCGTTTGACGGTGCACCAGTAAAGCCCTTATAATCCCGTGGCTTCATGGAACGCACGACCTAGCTTAGTATTCACCCCGGCTCCGAAAACGGTTGATCGCGTCCCGATCGACCAGGCGCTGCACCTCTGGACTAGTATGCTTCCCGTCGTCCTCCTGCAACTCGCGACCACGGTCATCGCCAGTTCGATTGCCGGCCTGATCGCTGGAATGCCCGCGTTTTATTCGGCGCTGCTGGGAGGGTTGTGTTGCGTGGTGCCAAACGGTTTGTTTGCGTTACGTCTGTTTTCCGCTGCGCAAAAAACCAAGTCCGTCAATCCGATGACGTTTTTCATCGGGGAATTTATCAAGATCGCGTTGACGATCGCCCTGTTGGGGGCGGTGGTCTGGTTGTACCGCGATTTGAATGTGCTGGCGCTGGTCGCCGCCTTCATCGTGGCACTGAAAAGTTACATCATCTTATTATTTAGACACTGACATGGCGACTGAAATGGCAACTGCAGGCGCGGAACAGCACGCACCAACCGCTTCCGAGTACATCGTCCACCATCTGGGGCACCTTTCCACCAAGCACCAGACGTCCATCGTCGATTTTTCCGTCATCAATGTTGACACCATTTTCTGGTCCGTCGCCATGGGGCTGCTGGGCTGCCTGCTCATGTATCTGGCCGCGCGCAAGGCAACGTCGGGCGTTCCGGGCCGCTTTCAGGCAGCGGTGGAGATGATTGTCGAAATGGTCGACAACCAGGCCAAGTCGATCGTCCATGGCGACCGCAGCTTCATTGCGCCGTTGGCGCTGACGGTGTTTGTGTGGGTTGCCTTGATGAACTCGCTCGACTTCCTGCCGGTTGACATGTTCTCGGCATTTTTTCACTGGGCTGGCCTGGAAGGCGTATTCCCGCACCACCGCGTCGTGCCAACCGCCGACCTCAACGGCACCATGGGGATCGCGCTCGGCGTGCTCGCGCTGATGCTGTTTTACAGCGTCAAGATCAAGGGCCTCGGCGGTTTTGTCCATGAGTTGTTTGCCGCCCCGTTCGGCATCTGGATGGCGCCATTCAACCTGCTGCTCAATATCATCGAATTCGCTGCGAAAACCGTATCGCTCGCGATGCGGCTGTTCGGCAACATGTATGCCGGCGAACTGCTGTTCCTGCTGATTGCATTGCTGGGGTCGACCGCAACCGCGTTCGGTTTCGTCGGCCATGTGATTGCTGGCTCCTTGTGGGCGATCTTCCACATCCTGATCGTCGTTCTGCAAGCGTTCATTTTCATGATGCTGACCCTGGTTTATATCGGTCAGGCACATGAAGGGCATTGATGTAAGCAAGTTTTGATTTTCATTTTTTGTATTAACTTAACCTAGAAGGAATTGTCATGACCGACCTCTCATTTGTTGCGCTGGCTTGTGGTTTGATTATTGGTCTGGGCGCGATCGGCGCTTGTATCGGTATCGCAATCATGGGCGGCAAATATCTTGAGGCTTCCGCTCGTCAACCAGAACTGATGAACACCCTGCAAACCAAGATGTTCCTGCTGGCTGGTCTGATCGACGCTGCGTTCCTGATCGGTGTCGGTATCGCAATGTTGTTCGCATTCGCAAATCCGTTCGTTGCTGGCTAATTCGGTTCTCGTTACCGGTTCTGTTGCCGAAACAATGGTTTCGGCAGACCACCATCTGAGAAGGAAATAACCATGAACTTAAATGCAACCCTGATTGCACAGTTCGTGGTCTTCTTCATCCTCGCCTGCTTCACGATGAAATTCGTGTGGCCACCGTTGATGAATGCGCTCGACGAGCGTGCAAAGAAGATCGCGGACGGTTTGGCAGCTGCCGAACGAGGCAAGTCCGATCTGGCGGCCGCTGAAAAGCGCGCGCAGGCGGAACTGGCTTCGGCGCAGGAAGCCGGACAAAAACGTATCGGCGACGCTGAGAAGCGCGGTCTGAGCATTATCGAAGAAGCCAAGAAAATCGCTGCCGAAGAAGCGGCGCGCATTATCGCTGCAGCAAAGGCGGATGCGGATCAGCAGGCGACCCAGGTGCGCGAGGCACTGCGTGACCAGGTCGCCACCCTTGCAGTGAAGGGCGCTGAGCAGATTCTGAAGCGCGAAATCAATGCGTCGGTTCACGCCGATCTGTTGAACCAACTAAAAGCCGAGCTGTAATCATGGCCGAAATCGCAACGATTGCCCGTCCCTACGCCGAAGCGCTGTTTCGCGTGGCGAAGCCTGCCGACCTGAACGCCTGGGCTGCGCTAATTGCCGAAATGGCGCAGGTTGCAGCACATCCCGACGTTCAGGCCCTGGCGCTCAATCCGAAACTGACGGATGAACAGCTGGCCAGCACCTTCTTGTCGCTGTTGAGATCGCCGGTTCCGGCCGAAGCGAAAAACTTGGTCGAGATGCTGGTGCAGAACGGCCGACTGGCTTCGCTGCCTGAGATCGCCCTGCAATTCCACGCGTTGAAGAACGCGCAGGAAGGCGCGGCTGATGCAGAGATCATGAGCGCTTTCGAATTGTCGCAAGCGCAGTTGGATGAACTGCTCGCCACGCTGGAAAAAAAGTTCGGCCGCAAGCTCAACGCCAAAACGGTCGTCGTGGATAACGCGCTGATCGGCGGCGTACGCGTCGTTGTCGGTGATGAAGTGCTCGACACCTCGGTGCGCGCCAAGCTGCAACAGATGCAAGTTGCGCTGACCGCGTAATCGTCCGTGCCCATCGCAAGCTACAGAGAAAATATTAGGAGTTAACCATGCAACTCAACCCGTCTGAAATCAGCGA
>Ga0366771_1147_pt1 | contig 8340 bp, 5 predicted proteins | sample BONcelN113001C10_FD_207080 | JGI IMG/M metagenome (GOLD analysis project Ga0366771, IMG submission 207080) | Enriched cells from coal bed in the Powder River Basin, Montana, United States - BONCAT cells N11 rep2 HSBNCT.N11.300.1.C10 ...
GCGGCAGTATTTTCACAATAGCCGGCTGACGGAGCAGAAGGCGGAAAAGTTTCTGGTGGCAGGTTCCCCAATAGCAGGGGATAGTCAAGAAATGGCGGAAGGCATCTGCCTGCTGCGGCATGCCTGGCAGCATCCTGAAAGCGAAGCTGAATATGAGTATAATATGCTCTTTGTAGGGCCGGGCAAGCTTTTGGCTCCGCCCTTCGAAAGTTCCTATCGAAATGCGGAGCGCACCTTGATGCAGCAGGAAACGATGGCGGTCAGAGATTTTTACACCAGGCTGGGCTTAACCTGTGAACTGTTGAATTCGGTGCCTGATGACCACATAGCAACCGAACTGGAATTCGTCTGTTATCTGCACGCCAAGGCCGGCGGATGTATTGAGAAAGGGCTGGAGGGGCATGCCTGTTTATTTCTGGAATTGTACAGGGAATTTTTCAATGCTCATCTAAGGCATTGGATCCCTGCACATTGTCAGGATGTGCTGCGCCAGGCCAGAACTTCTTTGTGCCGGGGAATGGCATTAATTATGCTGGGTTTCTTCCGTCAGGAAGAGCAGCGGTTAGAACTGAGTAAGGAGGGATTTCCTTGGATAATAAACGGACCTACTCAAGACGAACATTTATTAAAGGGGCAGCAGGATCAGCTGCGGCGATAGGACTAGGCGGCTCACTGTTTGATTTTGATCTTTCCCGCTTATCACCCGCGGCAGCGGCGGAAATGACCGGAACGCAGGTTTTCCGCAATGCATGCCCTAGGAACTGTTATGATACCTGCGCTATTCTCTCAACCGTGGAAAATGGCGTCCTCAAAAAGGTGGACGGCGATCCTGGCAGCACCTACACCCGCGGCCGTCTTTGCGCCAAGGGTTATAGTTATACCCGCAGTGTGTACAGTCCTGACCGCATTAAATACCCTATGCGGCAGAAAGGCAGGGGAACCGGCAATTGGCAGCGGATAAGCTGGGATGAAGCTTATACCGAAATCGCTCAGACCATATTAAAGATTAAGAAACAGTATGGCAGTACCCTGCCGATTTGCCTCAATAAATACTCGGGCAACTTTGATATCATGCACTACGGTATTGAGGGTATGCTGACAAGTATCGGCAATACGACCCGGGCCACAGGAACCCCTTGCTGGCCGGCTGGGATTGACGCCCAGACTTTTGACTTTGGCACAATTGTGTGCAATGATCCGGAAGATATCGTAAATTCGAAATACCTGATTATCTGGGGGGCCAATCCTGCCTGGTGTTCGGTACATTCGATGTACTTTATAAAAGAAGCGCAAAGACGCGGCTGCAAGATTGTTGCTATTGACCCGCTGCTTTCGCAGACTGCGTCAAAAGCCGACCTTTATATCCAGATTAAAACCAGCACCGATGGGGCGCTTGCTCTGGGCATGGCCCGTTACATACTGGATAACGGCCTGTATGACGGCGAATGGCTTGCTAAGAACAGCAAAGGCGCCGAAGAATTTTTCGGGTATCTGAAAAACAATATCACGCTGGAATGGGCAGCCGAGAAAACGGGTGTTCCCCAGCATGTTATCGAAACACTGGCGCGCGAGTACGCGGCAACCAAGCCAGCGAATATCTGGATTGGCTATGGCATGCAGCGCCATACCAACGGGGGACAGAATGTACGCGCCATAGATGCCTTGGCGGCGATGACCGGCAATATCGGCAAGTCGGGTGGCGGAGCTCAATATGCGCAGCTGGAGACCTGGGGCTTTAATTACCATGCCATGATTCAGAAGAAACCTGAAAATAGCGGTGGCAGCGGCGACCGGGCCATTAATATCAATAACTTTGGCGCAGAAGTATTAAATGCCAAGGAACCGCCGATAAAAATGCTCTGGATTGCCTGCAGAGGGCCAATTACTCAGGACCCTGAAACAGCCGTTGTCAAAAAGGCATTCGAAGCAATGGATTTGGTTGTTACAGCCGATATGTTTATGAATCCGACTGTGGAAATGTCGGATATCGTGCTGCCAATCACAACCACCTTTGAAACTCCGGGCGTTAATGTATCTTACTGGCACTACTGGATGAGTCTGAACGAACAGGCAATTAAGCCAATGTTTGAGGCGAAAAATGATGTTACCATTGCCATGGAGTTATCAGCCAAGTTAAACCAGATGGAGAAGGGGTCATGCACATACCCAACCTCAGGAGATTTAGCCGAATGGGTCGGCAAAGAATTTAATGCCGGCATTCATAAGCAGTTTGGCATTAGCGGCTGGCAGGATTTGAAAAAAGGGCCGGCTAAGGCGAAAGGGAGCTTGGTTGCCTGGCAGGACGGCAAATTCAGAACTCCCTCAGGCAAATATGAGTTCTGGTCCGAAGAGGCCAGAAAATATGGGCACTACCCGCTGCCGGTGTACGTCGAAGAAATGAAACCGGAAAGCAAGTATCCGCTGCGCTGTATCTCGCCTCATTGGAAGCTGAACATACACAGCCAGTTCCAGAATCTTGACTGGATGGATACGGTGAATAATGCCCCTTGTCTGGAAATACACCCTTCACTGGCCGCGAAATACGGCATCAGGGAACGTGACAGTGTGAAAATGTTCAACGACATTGGCTATATTGTGCTGCCGGCCAAGATATCTGAGCTTGTTCCGCCTGATACGGTAGCGGTTTACGAGGCGTGGTACAAAGGTAAAAAATTTAATGTCAACTATACAGTCAAAGCCATCCCGGCAGATATGGGCAAAAAGGCGACTGGTTCGCCGGGCATTGCCTTCCACGACAACTTCGTAAATATTCAAAAGGTGTAAGGAGGGGTGAAGATGGCTAAACAGTTAGGATTTCTAGTGGACTCTGAGCGTTGTGTCGGCTGCCATGCGTGTGAAATGGCCTGTAAAAATGAATATCAGCTAGAGCCAAAAATACGTTGGCGTAAAGTATATCCGCTAAAAGAAGACAGCTTTGGACTGCCTGAGCGCAACTTTATGTCGCTGGCCTGCAATCACTGTGAGGATCCGGCATGTTTGAAGGCTTGCCCGGTAATCGCTTACACCAAAAGAGATGATGGCATTGTTATGCACGACCAAGGCAGGTGTATCGGCTGCCGGCTGTGCATGCTGGCATGTCCGTATAGTGTGCCGCAATATAGTGAAACACGCAAAAAAGTGCAAAAGTGTCACATGTGTGCAGAAAGACAGGATAACGGACAGAAGCCGGCCTGCGTCTCGGGCTGTCCGATGGAAGCGCTTAGTGTTATCGACGCCGCTGAGTTCAGCATGGCGATGAGCAGCAAAACATTGCCTGGTTTTCCGGACACTGCTGCTACAAAACCAACGACACGGTTTATCAAGCCGTCGGTCGGGGTTCAGGTAAGGAGGGATCGGTAATGGAAGAAATGCCTCTGGTTCTTTTCACGGTGCTTTCGCAAATGGCCGTAGGCGCGGCAGTTACACTTGCCTTGCTGGATGCGTTTGGCGGCAAAGTGGAACAGGCGGCAGGCGTATTTGTGGCCCAGGGTATCGCGGTCACAGCCGGTATCAGCCTGCTTACCTCTCTTGCTCACCTGGGCCACCCTTTTGAGGCTTACCGGGCGCTTAGCCATTTAGCCAATTCCTGGCTCAGCCGGGAAGTAGCTTTGTTTGGTCTTTTTATGGCATTGACAATTGTGTACTGGCGGCAGTGGCAGAGAGGAGACGCCAGGGAAAAGACCGGACTGCTGACCGCCGCAGCCGGTGTGCTGGCAGTCGCCGCCTCAGGTATGGTTTACGTGCTTCCGGCACAGCCTGCCTGGAATAATATAAGTCCGGTGCTGTTTTTCTCGCTCACTGCGATTGTTTTAGGACCGCTGTTTGTAGCTGTTTTATTGCAGCGCAAGCAGCAGGTACTGGGGAAAACATCCTTCTCTATTGTTGCCAGGGGACTGCTGTGCGGGGCAGCTAGCTTTTGGCTTTATGCGTCTCTGCTGTTAGGTCAGGGAGAGGCGGCTGCTGTGATAGGAGGAAACATTGTGCATAGCGGGGCCTTTTGGGGACGCCTGCTGCTCGGCTGGGCAGCGCCGCTTGGAATCATGGCCTATGCGGCGTCTAAGCCGGAATGGGATATACGGAGTAAGATCATGCCTCTGTTTGTCCTGACGATTATCGGGGAGCTTTTGGGCAGGGCTCTTTTCTATGGCGCTGCCGTAGCCCTGACAGTGGCGGGACTGTAGTTTATCAAGGCGGGGGCAGATGTTGCAGGGAAAGTCAGGTAACTTGACGAAAGTCTCCTTAAAACATGTGGCGAAGAGGTTAAAATGGCCTATAAACAAGATGGCTATACTGTTACCCGCAACGTCTGCCCCCGTAATTGTTATGATACCTGCGGTATGCTTACCTATGTCAGGAACGGAAAAATGGAGAAAATCAGCGGTGATCCGGCTCATGGCTATACCGCCGGCAAGCTTTGCGCCAAAGGCTACAGCTATATCCGGAGGGTATACAGCCCCGACCGGCTGCGCTATCCTATGCGTCAGTTGGGACGGGGGACAGGGCGCTGGGAGCGGTTAACCTGGGAGCAAGCCTTGGATATTATCAGTGACAAAATTCTTGCGCTAAAATCGCAATTTGGATCAACACTGCCGATTTGTCTGAATAAATATTCAGGCAATTTCGGCATTTTGCATTATGCTGTCGAAGGACTGTTTAACAGTCTGGGATCTACTACGCAAGCGATCGGCTCACCCTGCTGGTCGGCAGGCTTAGACGCCCAGCATTACGATATGGGGCAGAATGCCAATTCCGATCCGGCAGAACTGGAGAAGGCCCAAGTGATTGTTTTATGGGGAGTTAATCCGGCCTGGACGGCTGTGCATTCGCTGCCATATATCTATAAGGCTCGTCAAAGAGGCGCCCAAGTAATCGTAATTGATCCCATTTTCACCGAAACTGCCAGAAAGGCGGACTGTTATGTGCAGATTAAGCCGGGTGAGGACGGAGCGCTGGCGGTAGTATTAGCCAAGCGCCTTGTTCAGAAAGGCTATGCTGACAAGCATTTTCTCGCTGAATTCACGAAAGGCTGGGAAGAGTATTTAGCGTATCTGGAAACGGCCGATATTGTTTCCCTGGCTGAGCAGACCGGACAAACGGAAGAGGTTATTGATTTGCTTGCTGAGAAAATCGGCGGGAGTAAGTCTGTGTTTTTCTGGGTCGGATTTGGCCTTCAGCGGCACGTAAATGGGGGACAGAACTTAAGGGCTATTAACGCGCTGGGAGCGGTCGCCGGTTGCCTTGGAACCAGTGGAGGCGGTGTTCACTACGCCCAGCAGCGTACCTGGGGGTTCAATTTTTGTTTCCTTAACAGCCCGGAGGGCAATCGGAAGGTCAGCATTAACTCTTTTGCCGAAGAACTTGCGGCAATGAAAGATCCTCCGGTACAATTTTTGTGGATCGCCTGCCGCAACCTGATAACCCAGGATGCCAATCGTACGCTGCTCCTAAAACAGTTAGACAATATTGATTGTATTGTTACAGTAGAACACTTTCTGACGCCTACAGCCCGCTACTCTGATATTGTACTTCCCGCTACCACTCACTTTGAGGAATTCGACATAGTGCCCAGTTATTGGCATCATTGGATTGGTCTTAATGAGCCGGCAATTGCTCCCTGGTTCGACGCCAAAAGCGATTTGGAGATTGCGCAGATGCTGGCGATTGCTCTCAATAAAAAATGCCCAGGCAGTTCAAATTTTCCGGCGGATAAAACGCCGTCTGAACTTCTGGACAGGGAGTTTAACGATGAATTTTATCGTATGCTGGGCATTACGCATTGGCGTGAGCTGATGGATGGCCCCAGGCGGGCTGATATTCCGCACATTGCCTGGGAGGATGGCAAATACAGCACCTCATCCGGCAAATTCGAATTTCTTTCCAGGAAGGCGCTGTCTAACAACAAATCTGCGCTGCCCTTGCATAAACCGGGCGCAAAGCCGTGTGAGCAGTATCCGTTTTGGTTCATCACGTCACATGCTCAGCACAGCCTTAACTCTCAGTTTGATATTCCTGATTGGTTATACAAGAGCGGTTCCGAGCCGGTTGTACATATTCACCCTGACGCTGCCCAACGGCGAGGCATACGGTCAGGGAAGAGGGTGAGAATTTATAATTCGTTTGGCTCGGTCGTACTGCCGGCCTTAGTTACTTCAGATACTCCGCCTGACGCATTGGTTTGTTACCAGGGTTCACAATCAGGCCGGCTGTTTCTTAATCAGTTGAATCCGGGGCTGCTTTCTGATATGGGCGAAATTTGCACAGGTACCAAGGGATTAGCGTTCTACGATATATTTGTAAATATTGAGGCTGCTGCTGACAGTGTTTAGTTTTGTGTCAGCTTATCGGCCATGCCATCCATGTCTTTCACTATGCCGCTTGTCTCCTGAATCGTAGCGGCGACATGAGTGATAGCATCTGAGATCTGGGAGACCGATTCAGATACCTGTTTCAACTGCTGATATGTCTCGTTGCTGTCATGTTGTATGCCGGCAGATATTTGAGCAATGTTCTTGACCGCGTCTGCGCTGATAGCAGCTAATTTGCGGATTTCTTCAGCAACTACGCCAAAACCCCGGCCCTGATCGCCTACGCGGGCGGCCTCGATAGCGGCATTAAGACCGAGCAGGTTGGTCTGGCCGGCAATACTGCGGATAAGGGAAAGTGCTTGTTCGGTATCCTTGGCTTTGCTCTGGAGTGTTTGTGCCGTAGTGGTCAGATCGCTTGTGACTGCTGTGATTTCCTCAGCCTGGGCGGATACTTCTTCTGACGAACTGGCCAGCGTGCTGATCATGTCATTAAGTTTAGATGCCATGGCTTTCATTGCATCCTGTTGCTCGGTTGTTTCAATGACAACCGCTCCTCCGACAACTGCTCCGGTGCTGTCCACAATCGGATACGCCATTGCAATATAGGGTAAGCCAAAGGTGTTTTTGTCACCGCGTACAATCATGCGCCGCTTTTCCTCCATAGCGCGCGCTACAGCAGTGCCTGGCTTGATAGGTGTGCCGGACGGTATCTTAAGATCAAGTGTGCGGCTGGGCTGGTACAAAAGATACTGCTCCCGGCTGGTTACAGCAATTCCAATGTTATCGTTGAAAATTTTAGCTACCGCCGGCATAGTCAAAAGAAACGAATCCAAGAGTGCGTTGCCAGATGTCATATTGAAGACCTCCTTAGGAAAACGATCCGTGCTTGTTTACGATATTAAACAGCGCATGCTGCAATTCCTGCTGCACGCGCTGTTGTAATTAAAACCAGTAGTGTGTAGGGCTCTTCTTACAGAATGCCAGTTGTGAGGTGGAGAATAATTACTAAGAAGACGGCTAACGTTTTGAGACAAGTGATTGCAAAAATATCAGGATAGGAGTCTTTATGAGTTAGTCCGCAAACTGCCAGCAATGTAATTACCGCGCCATTGTGAGGCAGGGTATCCATGCCGCCGGAAGCCATGGAGGCAACGCGGTGCAGCATTTCGGGGGACATGCCGATTTGGTTGGCCCAGGCCAGCCAATCTTTAGCCATTAGGTCAAGAGCGATGGACATGCCGCCGGAAGCCGATCCGGTAATGCCTGCAAGTGTAGTTACGGTGACGGCCTCTGAAACTAACGGAGTTCCGCCGATTTTGATGCTCATCAGGGCCTCAGATATTGATTTAAAGCCAGGAAGTGAAGCAACTACGTTGCCATAGCCAACTTCGGATGCGGTATTCATGATAGCCAGCAGTGAGCCGATGGCGCCAGCGTTAAGAGCTTTAGCCAAGCCGCCTTTGGGCAGACGGGAGACGCCCAGAGCGACAGCCAGTGCAATACCGCATACTAATGCGATGATCAGAGACCAGATGCTGATTACATTCTTTACCGATGCGGCAATAAGCGGCAACTTCATTGCTGCAAAGGGCGCCAGCAGGTTGGGATCCCAGGCGAAGAGACGGGTCATGGCAAAGTTGACAACCAGGACGGTTATCAGGGGCAGTGCGGAAATAAACCAGTTCGGCATGTTCGAGTCGTCACGCACTTCAGGTTCATTGATAGTGTGGTTGCCGTAGCCTTCGCCTGCAGCGGCAGCTGCTTTGCGGCGGCGTTCCAGATACCATAAGCCGAGGATGAGAATAGATAAACCGCCAAGAATACCGGACACAGGTGCGGCGTAAATGGTAGTGCCGAAGAAGTTGGTAGGAATGATATTCTGAATCTGGGGAGTCCCAGGGAAAGAATCCATTGTAAAGGTAAAAGCGCCTAAGGCAATGGCACCTGGTACAAGGCGCTTTGGAATGTTGGCCTCTCTAAACAGAGCTGCTGCGAACGGATAGACAGCAAATACAACTACGAACAAGCTTACACC